>Ga0208627_1000027_pt1 | contig 74990 bp, 66 predicted proteins | sample LakWasMet13_LOW5_2_FD_183861 | JGI IMG/M metagenome (GOLD analysis project Ga0208627, IMG submission 183861) | Freshwater sediment methanotrophic microbial communities from Lake Washington under simulated oxygen tension - Sediment Metagenome... | ecosystem: Environmental > Aquatic > Freshwater >... | reverse complement strand
GCATCAGAAGCGAGACAGAAGGCTTGATCTACGAGGCAAGGTTGATCCTTAAGGGTACGCACAAGCTCTTTCTGTCTCAGTACCAGGGTAGCTAACCATGGCGGAAGTAAAGATACAAGGGTACGCATTGCGTACCTTTATCGAGTTTGGCGCGGCGATTGAAAATGGTACGCGATTCGTACCATTTCCATGACTGTAAGCCATGTCCGGCTTGAGCGCAGGATTAGAGATTAAAGCTCTATCTCTGGATTTAAAACCACAAAATGCGGCGAGCCCTCGAATTGTCGGTATTTGTCTGAAAGATGCTCGTGCTCCCATTGTTTTCCTCGCCCTTCCATACCGCATGCAGAGTTCTCTAAAAATTGAGCAATAAGACGTAACTCGTTTGGGCTTGCAACAAGAGTTATTTCAGTCAATTTCAACGGCTTTATTTCTTCTGGCTCTAGTCCTTCATCTGGGCATCCGTAAATCTTCATTCGAGCAAACCTCTAACGTTAAGAAGGCACCTAAACAGGTGTATATGAATTTCTAAGCGCCAGCTTGGGAACTAGCGAAAACTTCGTGTCCTTCTTGTTCTTCGTGCCTTCGTGGTGAAAAAGTATAAAAAATCACCCCGCCAGCCGTTCTCGCCACTCGGCGACTTTGATCTTCAACTCATCAATATTAACTGTCGTCAGATGGCGTTGCTGTAACAGGCGCTTACCCGCCACCCAGACATCGGTAACTTGCTGGCGGCTGGCTGCATAAACAATCTGCGAAACCGGGCAATATAACGGCTGGGTTTCCAGATGCGATAAATCGACGGCGATCACATCGGCGGCTTTGCCGATGCTTAATGAGCCGGTTTCATTATCTAACCCTAAGGCCTTGGCGCCGTTGATAGTCGCCATGCGCAGGGCGGTCATCGCCGGAATGGCGCTGGCGTCGCCGGCCACGGCTTTGCCGAGCAGCGCCGCAGTGCGCATTTCGCCGAACATATCCAGGTCGTTGTTGCTGGCCGCGCCGTCGGTGCCCAACGCCACATTGATGCCTGCGGCGATGCATTTGGCGATTGGGCTAAAGCCGCTGGCCAGCTTTAAATTGGATTCCGGGCAATGCACGATATGGGCGCCGGATTCGGCAAACAGGGCGATTTCATCATCGGTGAGCTGGGTCATGTGCACTGCGATGAAAGACGGATCGACCAGGCCAAGGTCATGCAGTCGTTGCAAAGGCCGGTGCCCGGTCTTCTCCTGCTCCTGTTCGACTTCGTGCAGCGTTTCGTGGACGTGCATGTGAATCGGCAATTCCAGCTCGTCGGTAAAAGTCTTGATTTTTTGCAGCGGCTGATCCGATACCGTGTACGGCGCATGCGGTGCAAACGGCGTGGAGATCAACGGATGGTGGCGCAGTTGATCGTGCAGCGCCAAGCCTTTTTCGATATAAGCGTCGCTGTGTTCGGCCCAGACCGTCGGGAAATCGATGACGATCAGGCCGACACTGGCGCGGATGCCGTGGTGTATCGCTTGTGCGGCGGTGATTTCCGGGAAGAAATACATGTCATTGAAACAGGTTGTCCCCCCCAGAATCATTTCGGCTATGGCCAGATCGGTGCCGTCCTTGACAAACGCCTCGGTCATCCATTTTTGTTCCAGCGGCCAGATATGGTTCTGCAGCCAGTCCATCAGCGGCAAGTCATCGGCAATGCCGCGCATTAACGTCATAGCGGCATGGGTGTGGCTGTTGATCAGGCCGGGCAGCAGGGCATGATTGTCCAGATTCTCGGTAGTGGTGCCCTGGTATTTTTGTTTGGCAAGCTCGGTAGGCAGCAGATCGATGATACGGCCGTCATTGATAACCAGCGTATGGTGTTCATAGGTTACGGATTCCGGTTCAACGGGTATAATCCAGCGAGCGTGGATGAGGGTATCGACAACTGTCATAAGATATTCCTGTATTGAATTGCCAAATTATAACTTTTTACCATTGGTTTTTGATAAAAATGACTATGCAAAACAAATTGACTGTACAAGCCTTGCAATGGACAGGCGATACTTTAAAAGTGCTGGATCAGCGGCAATTGCCGCAAAGAATCGTTTACGACGAATACAAGGATGCCGAAGGCGTCACCGAAGCCATTGCCAGCATGCGCGTGCGCGGCGCACCGGCTATCGGCATTGCTGCCGCTTACGGTGTGGTGCTGTCGGTCCGCAAGCAATATGCTCAGTCCAACCAGTGGCGGAAAAAAGTGGCCGCCGACATAGAGATGCTGGCAAAGTCCAGGCCCACGGCAGTCAATTTATTTTGGGCGCTGGACCAGATGAAAGCCGAATTGGCCAAGCAGCTCGATAATCCGCTAGCTGCGGTTCTGGCTTGTGCGGAAAAAATCCATGCCGATGACATAGCGGCCAATCACAAAATGGGCGAGTTGGGTGCGGATATTCTGGATGGGGCCAAAGGCGTGATGACGCACTGTAACGCCGGGGCTTTGGCGACTGGCGGTTACGGTACGGCGTTGGGCGTTATCCGTAGCGCTTATCAAAGAGGGCCGTTAAAAGTCTATGCCGGCGAAACCCGGCCCTGGCTGCAAGGTGCAAGGCTGACGGTTTGGGAATTGTCGCAAGACGGCATCCCGGCAACCTTGGTCGCCGATTCGGCGGCGGCATGGCTGATGAAATCCGGCGCCATCGATTGGATCGTGGTCGGCGCAGACCGTATTGCCGCGAACGGCGACACGGCCAACAAAATCGGCACCTATTCTTTGGCCGTGCTGGCCAAACAGCATGGCGTGAAGTTAATGGTCGCCGCGCCGACTTCGACGATAGACTGGACTATCGAAAATGGCGACAAGATAGAGATCGAGCAGCGCAACCAGAACGAATTGTTGCCTTCCTGTTATAGCGAAGAGGGCTCTTTAGTCAGCGCCTGGAACCCGGTTTTTGACGTGACTCCGGCGGAATTGATTTCAGCGATTGTGACCGAACGCGGCGTAATAATAAACCCTGCCAAGCAGGGCGTGAGAGGCTTAAAAGATGCAATTTAATAAAAAAGGCAACAATCCGGTTCTGGCCGTCAGCTTTTTATTCAAGGGCCTGAATCTGTTAAGCAGTCCGGAATTGCGTAAATTCATCGTCATTCCCATGCTGATCAATGTGGTGCTGTACAGCGCAGCTTTGACCTTGGGTTATTTTTATATCTCGGATTTGATCGATCAGTTTATCCCCGGCTGGCTGCACTGGTTGAATTGGATCTTATGGCCGCTGTTTTTTATCAGCTTTTTTATCGTCGGATTTTTTACCTTTACCTTGTTGGCGAATATATTGGCCGCGCCTTTTTACGGAAAATTATCCGCAAAAACGATGGCAATGGTCAAAGGCCAGACTTTTGCAACGGCTGAACAGCCTTTGGCCAAAGTCCTGGTCGCAGAATCGAAACGTATGGGCTATCTGCTGAGCAGGGCCTTGCCGTTGCTGATCTTGTCGATCATTCCCGGTATCAATGTCATTGCGCCTTTTTTATGGGCCCTGTTCGGAGCCTGGGGCATGGCGCTGGAGTATCTGGCTTATCCGCTGGAAAACCACGGCGTATTGTTCTCCGAGCAAAAAGAGCTGGTCAAAAGCGTAAGGCTTGGCGCGTTAAGCTTTGGCGGATTGGCGGTGTTGGGGCTGACTATTCCGGTGCTGAATATCGTTGTCGCTCCGGCTGCGGTGATTGGGGCGACGCTTTATTTTAATGAGATTAAGCAGGATTGAGTCGCGAATGTAAAATGTTTGCTGAGTATTAATGCACCTAAAAAGGTCTTTATTTATAGTTAGGTCATTAGGAACGTATTTATGAATCCACAGAAACTTGAAAAATGGAACCATTGGCTAGGGGATGCTAATTCAGATGGTTCAATAGCGCATGAATTAGCAAATTTAGCAGTTATAAGGGAGATTCACTCTGGCTTAAAGCAAATGGTAGATAACAACAATAATATCCAGAAACATAGCGCATTTTATTCTGTCATGCAGATAACTTATTCCCACAGTCCGCCTTGATGTGTATTCGGCGTCAAGTGCGTAGAGACAACGACAGTAAAAGTCTTATCCTGCTGGCTGATGATATTCTAAAAAACAGCGAACAGATTACGAAAGAATTTTATTCAGACTTATACGCAATAAACAGAGCGGATGAAGAACGCGAGCAATGGAAAAGGCTTGGAGAACGTGATTTTGTTAAATACTTTGGAGGTTCGCTTGGGGATTGTTTAGATCCTCATATAATCGAACAAGATATTCAGCAATTAGTCAAAATTTTTGACGATAGCTCAGGCTTTATCGATAGGAGACTTGCCCACTTGGATAGAAGAGGGCCAACTAACATACCAATGTATTCAGAGATCGAGTCTTGGTGTGATGACCTGAACGAAATCCTTAGGAAATATATGCTCCTTATTCGTGCTATTGGTTATAAGGTAGAGCCTGTATTGGAACATGATTGGAAGAGTATTTTTCGTACTGCATGGTTGTAAATCGAGATATAAGGTCGGGCATGCTGTCTATGCCCGACATTCACACTGCATAAGGAAGCGAGCTTAGCTGTGTTGAAAAAGCCGTTTATAGAATTAATACAATTATTCATTTCCTCCTACCTTTAATTACCAGGATTTGCCGTATGGAACAGATTATTAATCTTCATATTGAAAAACTACCTGAAGGTGTTTATTTAGCTACTTCGGACGATATTTCCGGTTTGATCGCCCAGGGACGGACAATAACCGAAACTTTGGAAATTGCGCGTGATGTAGCCAAGAAGCTTCTGGAGGCGCAAGCCGAACATCACCAGATTTCCAATCTCAAGCAAACTGAGGATTCATTCGATTATCCGCTAGTTGTGGGCAGCTAAATGGGGCAGTTGGGTGGTTTTTGTTATCGTGAAATCGTCAAGCGATTAAAGCAGTTAGGGTTTCAATTCGACAGGCAAGCTGCAGGTAGCCATGAAATTTGGTACAACCCGAGCACCAGCCGTTATACAACGATACCCAATCATCCGGGCGATATGCCGGAAGGCACGTTGCGTGCGATTTTGAAGCAAGCGGGTATTTCAGTTGCCGAGTTCTTAGCCCGATAGTCATGTAGGCCGGAATAAGCCGGTTCGAGCGGCAGCGAGAACTGGCGTTTCCGGCAAACATCATCCAAATTCGCCGGAAACGCCACCTCGCGCTATGCGCTTGGATGGTCTTATTCCGGCCTACATCAATTTCTTAACGTAGCGTGTCAATACTGCAATAAACTATAAAACCCAATGAAATTTGCCATTCAAGTTAACGCCAGCCCCTATCAGTCCAATGCAGGATATACGGCATATCAATTTATCAATGCCGCCTTGGCCCAGGGACATGAAGTGTTCCGGGTGTTTTTCTATCAAGACGGCATTTATCATGCGTTTAAATACGCGACGCCGCCTGATGATGAGCTTCAGTTCACCGCGCAATGGAGCGAGTTGGCAAAGCTTCATCAGATTGATCTGGTAGTGTGCATTTCCGCTGCGCAGCGGCGTGGCTTATTATGCGGCGACGAGGCCAAACGGCAGGGCAAGCAGGATAATGACTTGGCCGATGGCTTTCGCATTTCAGGCTTGGGTCAACTGGTTGAGGCCACGTTGGAAGCCGACCGCTTTATCGTATTCGGGTGAGGGCAATGAAGCGTTATTTATTCATATTGCGCAAACCTCCGCACAGCGGCGCACAGGTTCAGGAAATGCTGGATATTATTCTGACCACTGCCGCGTTCGATCAACATGTCAGCATTTTGCTGCTGGACGATGGCGTGTTTCAGCTGAAAAACGGCCAGAAGCCTGAAATATCGGGCATGAAAGATACCTCCGCTATTTTCAGGGCGCTGGAAATTTACGATGTCAACGACATCTACACCGAAGTGGAGTCGTTACAGGAACGCGGCTTAAAGCCGGGGGATTTGTGTCTGCCGGTGCAGGAATTTTACCGGAAAGACATAGCCGGATTGATGAAGCGATTTGATGTGGTGTTTGCGGGGTAGGGGCAACCCTTGTGGTTGCCGAATACATGACCCAGAACAGGAGGGCACCCACAAGGGGCGCCCCTACACCAATTAACCGGTCAGCTTTTTGTATTTCAACCGGTGTGGGTTATCCGCATCGCTGCCTAAGCGGCGGTGGCGGTCGGCCTCGTAGTCTTCATAGTTGCCTTCAAACCAGACCACGTTACTGTCGCCTTCAAAAGCCAGCATATGCGTGGCGATCCTATCCAAAAACCAGCGATCATGCGAAATAACCACGGCGCATCCGGGGAACGCCAGCAGTGCTTCTTCCAATGCCCGCAAGGTTTCAACGTCCAAATCATTGGTCGGTTCGTCGAGCAGCAAGACATTGCCGCCGGTTTTAAGCAGCTTGGCTAAATGCACGCGATTGCGTTCGCCGCCGGAAAGATCGCCGATACGTTTTCCCTGATCTGCACCTTTAAAGTTAAAGCGGCCGACATAAGCGCGGGAAGGCGTTTCATACTTGCCGACAGTAATCATGTCCAGGCCGTCGGAAATTTCATCGAACACGGTTTTCTTCGGGTCCAGGTCGTCGCGCAGCTGGTCGACATAGGCCATCTCAACCGTTTGTCCCAACGTCAAGGTGCCGGAATCAGGTTTTTCGATGCCGGCCATCATGCGGAACAGCGTGGTTTTACCCGCACCGTTTGGGCCGATAATGCCGACGATGCCGCCGGGCGGCAGTTTAAAACTCAAGCCGTTGAATAACAGCTTGTCGCCGAAAGCCTTGCTGATGTTGTCGGCTTCAATCACTACGTCGCCTAAGCGAGGGCCGGGTGGAATATAGATTTCCTGGGTCTCATTGCGTTTTTGCACGTCGGATGATGACAGCTCTTCAAAACGGGCCAGACGCGCCTTGCTTTTCGCATGACGGCCTTTGGGGTTGGAGCGCACCCATTCCAACTCTTCTTTCATGGCTTTTTGGCGGGAAGATTCCTGTTTCTCTTCCTGCAACAAACGGTTGCTCTTTTGCTCTAACCAGCTGGAGTAATTGCCTTCCCACGGAATGCCTGAGCCTCTATCCAATTCCAGAATCCAGCCAGCCACATTATCGAGGAAGTAACGATCATGGGTAACCGCGACCACGGTTCCGGGGTAATCGTGCAGGAACCTTTCCAGCCAGGCGACCGATTCCGCGTCCAAATGGTTGGTCGGTTCGTCCAACAACAGCATGTCAGGATTTGACAGCAATAAGCGGCATAAGGCCACGCGGCGTTTTTCACCACCGGACAGCTTGGTGACATCGGCATCCCAATCCGGCAGCCGTAACGCATCGGCGGCGACTTCCAGCTTGCGGTCCAGGTTATGGCCGTCGCAAGCGTTGATAATGTCTTCCAGGCGCGCCTGGTCGGCTGCCAGCTTGTCAAAATCGGCATCGGGCAACGCGTAAGCCGCATAGACCTCATTAAGCTGATCCAAAGCAGCTTTGATTTCAGCGACCGCTTCCTCGACATTACCGCGCACGGTTTTGTTGGGGTCGAGCTGCGGCTCTTGTGGCAAATAGCCGATGTTGATGCCTTTCAGCGGAATCGCTTCGCCTTCGATTTCCTTGTCGATGCCCGCCATGATGCGCAGCAGCGTCGATTTACCCGAGCCGTTTAAACCCAGTACGCCGATCTTTGCGCCGGGGAAGAAAGACAGCGAGATGTCTTTGAGGATATATTTCTTGGGCGGGACTATCTTGCCGACCCGGTTCATTGAATATATGTATTGCGCCATAATGTTTAGTTCATCAGTTTAAAGTTGGTATAGGGTACCAGAAAGCAGGCGCCTTGGTTGGCGCGATCCCGGCTATTATTCCACGTTATTGGGCAATTTTTAAGTGTTGATGATGGGAGTTAATTTTTCTGGATGAATTAATGCGATCAGCTGGCTTAAGCAGCAATCGGTATTTGAACGGGTGGGATGTTACACGCTGCATGAGTGATCCTTGCTGAGCGAAGATCGATATTTATACCGGCTAAAACAATATTCTATTGGTTCGGCATGGCTGGCTAGCAACAATTCCCCAATGCGTCAGCTTGATTTTAAATATAGTTATCATCAAGTCTGACGCATAAGGGTATGTCACCGTTCACCGCTGAGGTGCAGTGTTCGACCTCTAGTTTTGCCGCTGTTTCTCCAGCAAATAATCCAGCCAAAGATTAGACAGCTTTTCCTGTACGGTATTTTGCCGCAACCTGGCATTCAGATGAGGAAAATCGACCTTATCCAAATCTTGATCCTGGTTGTAGCAGGAATACACGAAGCATTCCTTGCCGGTCTCTGGGTCGACATGTTTGCACAAGCATTGCGCGCAAATGCCTTTCATCATGCACTGCATCGGCGAGTTGATGGAGCCGATGGCGTGATGGGCTTTTTTCAGATAAGGCTTCAAGACATCGAAGCGCGCGCTTTTCACCGCGGCCATCATGCGATCCGAACCGATCACGATCAGGTGGTCGACATCCGACAGCGAAATAGGCTGTTCACCGAGTTCGCCGTTGGCGTAAGCCAGCATACATTCCAGAATATTGCCGACAAAGCTCTTGTCTTGCGGACGGGTTGGGGTAATAGGCGTAACGCCTTCGCCTTTATCGACCGACCAGATAATGATGTCGGCAGCAGCTTCCACGTCTTCGACTTTGAAGCGGTCTTGCGCATATTTGTAACCGGCGAAATAGATCACCTTATTGCCTGCCGCTCTTAACGCCTTGCCGATGGAGAACAGTACTGCGTTGCCCAAGCCGCCGCCGAGCAATAACACGGTCTCGCCGGTTGGGATTTCGGTTGGCGTACCGGTTACGCCCATCAGCACCAACGGATCGCCGACTTTCCAGGTTGCGCACAGACGCGAGGATGAACCCATTTCCAATGCAATCAGTGAAACCGTGCCTTTTTCCTTGTCGACTTCCGCGCCGGTCAGCGCTAAGCCTTCGGCGGCCAGTACCGTGCCTTCGACGACAGGGGCGAAAGCTTCGTAGTTTTGTACGCGGTAGAATTGTCCGGGCTGGAACTTTTCCGCTGCCATCGGCGCTTTGACCACAACTTCGATAATCGTCGGGGTCAGGCGGTTAATAGCGACGATAGTGGCTTTAAACGCTTCATCCAGACGCGTAAACAAGGTTTTCAAGGCCGAATCGCGTTCCGCTTGTTGTGCGGGATTTAATTGAGCCAATTCTTTTTCAAACAGTTTGACTACATGCGGGTAACCGTTTTTGGCGCTGGCCATGGCCTTAACCACGTTGCCGGCGTAAACGGGATGGTTGTCGCCGTAGAAACTGATGAATTTGCCGTCTTTTTGATAAGACGTCAGCGGCGCAGGTTTGCCGAGCTTAGGCAAAGCTTCATCGTGCATCGGTACCAGTTCAACGGAGTCGTTGGTCCATTCCGGCTGATAGCGTTGGAAGAACCACTTGTCCATCACGAACGTGTCGGGGTATTCGCTTTGATAAATGGTGTTCGGCGAAGTACCTGCGGCAACGTATAGGCTGCGCAACGGAACGGTGACATTTTGTCCTGAGCTAAGCCAGCGGCCTTCTTCCAGCACCAGTTTTTCAAACTCTACCGCGTTTAAATGGCCGTATTCGTCGGTTTCTGCGCCGAGCGGGCTCATGCCTTCGGCCAAAGCGATACCTTCTTCCAGCGCTTTGGCGATTTCTTCGTGGTTTTGGCGATACGCAGGCGCATCGTTGATGCCTTTACGGTAAAACAGCGTGACGCCGCCCCAGGCATCTACCAGCGGTTGGAAATCAGGCAGTTCACCTTCCGCTTCGGCGCGTTGGCGTTCGGCGACGATGGCTTTGCCGTGCGCCAGGAATTCATCAAGGATGATGGTTTCTTCCCGGTCGTAGCGGCTGCGTACGGTTTGCTCGCCGTACACGTTAACCAACGTCTCATAACGATGCAGGATTTTTTCGACCTGTACCGGATAATACGCCATCAATTCGGTGGCGGTATCCATAGCGGTCAAACCGCCGCCGATAACGCCCGCAGGCAAGCGCACTTGCAGGTTTGCCAAAGAAGAATCCTTGGCGGCTCCGGTTAACTGCAACGCCATCAAGAAGTCCGACGCTTTGCGTATGCCTCGGATCAGATTGTTTTTCATATCAATAATCGTCGGCTTGCCTGCGCCCGAAGCGATACAGATATGGTCGAAGCCCATGCTCCATGCGTCTTCGATGGTGATCGTGCCGCCAAAGCGTACGCCGCCGTAAGAGCGGAACGCTGCGCGACGCTGCAAGGTTAGGTAGATAACTTTCAGGAAATTCTTATCCCAGCGCACGGTAATGCCGTATTCGGCAACGCCGCCAAAACCGGCCAGGATGCGTTTGTCCAGCTCTTCGTAAAGGTCTTGGAAGTTTACAATCGGCATAGGCAGATGTTCGCTGTCGCCGGTCAGTTCTACCGGCAGCGGTTCAAGCTTTAAGCCGTCGATACCGGCAACGCCGAAGCCTTCGTTGAGCAAGTAGTGGCTCATCGTGTAACCGGCAGGGCCGAGGCCGACCACCAGCGCATTCTTGCCGTTGTAAGGCAGCATATACGGGCGCTTGACGTTTAGCGGGTTCCAGCGGGTCAGCAAGCTGTAGATTTCAAAGCCATAGGGCATGAACAACACATCGGTCAGTACATTGGTTTCGATTTGCGGAATGTCGACCGGATCGGTTTTTTGATAGATACACCCTTTCATGCACTCGTTGCAGATACGGTGGCCGGTGCCCGGGCACATCGGGTTGTCGATGATGACTATCGCCAATGCGCCGATATTGTCGCCCTGGCGTTTGACGAAATTCATTTCCGAGATTTTTTCATCCAGCGGGCAACCGATGGTGGTCACGCCCAATGGGTCAGTCTTGAAGGTTTCGGTTTTTTTGTTGCGCATGCCTTTGGAGCAGGAATCGGTATCGCGCTCGTGGCAGTATATGCAATGGTTGACCTCGGACAGCGCCTGACGCTGATTGTAGCGCGGGTCGGTCAGTTTGAAACCGTCACGGCGGCGGCGGTGTTCCTGCTCGCCCATCCACGCCTTGAACTCGCCGCGATCGACCAGTTCGTGCTCAACCAAATGGTCGAAATCGCGTTTTTTCGGGAACTTGAAGCTTAGCCAGTTTGCAACCACATCGTTGTCTTGCTGGGCGACAAAGCTCCAGCGCTGCACGATGTCCATCAGCGCGGCGATAAATTCGGCCGGGTCTTGCAGGCTGATGATGTCGCTGAATTCTGTCGATGCTTCTTGATGCGAAGCAAGTTTGGCGCGCAGAGCCTCGGCGACCAAATCGGCATTTTCATAATCGCTGTCTTTGCCTTTGGCAACCAATTTGTAATGGCTGGACAGCAGGCCGATAGCTGCGCCAACTCTCGCTACGCGGTGTTCGGGGTCATTATCCTGATTGGCTTCGGGGAAGCCTGCATCAATCAGCAGATCAAAGCGGTTCAGGATGGAGGGAATAGTCCAATCGCTGGTATCTTGGCCTTTAAAGGCGAAGCCTAATTTTTCCACCACTTCATTTTTATAGGTAAAAATGGTGTCGAGCTCATCCTTGATTCTGGCGCCCTGCGCCTGATGCTGCTCGGTAACATTGAACAGCTTGGCGACAAACTGGCCGACATAAGGCCCCATGCGCACCAACAGGTCGGAAACAGCCTCTGCCGATAATCCTGCGCCTTGGTTCTCGCGGTAAGCCTTGAATTCATTGTGCAGTTCTGAGTCATGGCGCTCAACCGAAGCATCAAACACATCCAGCAAATCTTTCAGACGTGCAGAGTCGTATAAATCGGGGTAGTTAAAGCCGGGGATGCCTAAGGTAAGATTGTGTTGTTCCATAGTTCTCGTGTTTGATTAGTTCGCTTGTCCATACAGTCCACATGAAATATGGCTTTATCTGTACTTAAAAGGTTACCGAAAAGACTAAATTTAACCGCGCATTATAAGCAGATATGGCTTTTTTTACCACTGATAATCTTTTTACGGAGTGAACTGCGACACGTTCTTGAGGTATGGGATTTTTGCAAATTATTATTCAGGCATATGCCGTCGGCATTTTTTCCCTGAGTTTTAAAAAGCGCTGATACCGCGTCATGGAAATGTCGCCGCTTTCGGCCGCCGCGCGTACGGCGCAGCCCTTATCAACCAGATGGCGGCAGTCTTTAAACTGGCATTGATCAATCAACGGCTGAAATTCACGATAACCATAAGCCAGTTGTTGCTCGGATAGACCCGCAAGTCCGAATATGGCGACGCCGGGACTGTCGATTAAATCGCCGCCTTGCTCCATATGATACAGCGTCGCTGCGGTGGTGGTGTGCCGGCCGTGTTTGGTAGTTTCCGAGATGGTGTTGGTTTTGAGGTCTTTATCGGGAATGATCGCATTGGTTAACGAGGACTTGCCGACGCCGGATTGGCCCGCCAGAATGCTGACCTGATCTTTTAAGGCCCGCTTTAGTTCGTCCAGTCCGGCTGCCTCCGTGGCGCTGACCCGGTATAGCTGATAGCCCAGGTTGGTATAGTCCAGCAGTTCTTGTTCAATAACGGCCGATTGTGCCAAGTCGGTTTTATTCAACACTAAAGATGCATCGATATTGCGATTCTCACAAATAGCCAGATACTGGTCTATCAGCAAAAAGTCGCAATAAGGTTCGACTGCAAAGACGACAAAAACAGTATCGATATTGGCGGCTACCGGCCGCGTTTTACCGCTTCTGGACGGGCGCATCAACAGCGAGCGGCGCGGCAGGATTTTTTCTATGCGCCCCTGGTCGGGTGAGGATTGTGTCCACAAAACCTTGTCGCCGACTGCGACGGTTTCAAGCCGCCGCAGGGTTTGGCAAAGCACAATCTTACCGTCATATTCAACAGCAATGCCCTGGCCTAAATGGGAGATAACCAGGCCTTCAATTAATTCACTCATCAAGCAGGGCGTATTTGCGATTCTAAATTAGCAATACGAATAGCCGCAGGCGGATGACTATAATGGAACGCTGAATATAAAGGATCCGGCGTCAAAGTGCTGGCGTTTTCTTCAAACAACTTAACCAAGGCGCTGATCAGCTTTTCGGCTTTGGCATTATTGGATGCAAAATTATCGGCTTCGAATTCAAATTTGCGTTGAAAATAAGCGACGATAGGCTGGATAAAAAAGGTAAACGACGATGATACCAGCATGAACAGCAATAAGGCTGCTGCATGCGACGGCTGCTCTACGCCCAGTCCGTTATAAAACCATTGCTGGTCGATCAGCCAGCCTAAAATCGCGAAACTGATCAGAGTCATAACGGCATTGGCAACCAGCATCTTGATTGTGTGTTTGCATTTGAAATGTCCCAGTTCGTGAGCCAGTATCGCTTCCAGTTCTTCATCGTCCAAGGAGTTGATCAAAGTGTCGAAAAACACGATGCGCTTGTTGTTGCCAAGGCCTGTGAAGTAGGCGTTGCCGTGTCCTGAACGCTTGGAACCGTCCATGATGAATATGCCTTGGCTGCTAAAGCCGCAACGGGCAAGCAAATCTTGAATACGGTCTTTTAACGAGCCTTCTTCCATCGGCGTGAACTTATTGAATAACGGCGCGATCAGGGTTGGATAAAGCCAGCTCATCAGCAGCGAAAAGCTTATCAGGATGGCCCAAGCCCACAACCACCACAGTGAGCCTATGCTGTCCATAACCCACAGGATCAGAGCGATTAAAGGCATGCCGATAGCGGCAACCAAAACCATCTGCAATAGTTGATCCTTGACGAATTGTTGTGGCGTGCTTTTGTTGAAGCCGTACTTTTCTTCAATTACAAAGGTTTGGTAGACGCTGGTGGGAAGTTCTAACAAAGTCATCATTAGAAAGACAGTGGCTAATGCCGCCAAGCCCGCCATTAAAGGCGATTGCACCGTAGCGGCCCAAAATTCGAAAGCCCAATTAATGACGCCGCCGAGAGTCAATATTAACAGCAGGACAACACCCAATACGCTGTCGATATTGCTCAATCTGCTTTTTTCCAGCGTGTAGTCGGCCGCTTTCTGGTGGGCTTCCAGCGAGACAGTATTTTTAAAGGCTTCCGGCACGGCGGAACGATGCTTTGCAACATAATTAGCGTGCCGTTTGGCCAGCCAGAACTGGACTGAAAAAGAAAGGGTTAGCGCGACTAAAAAGACGATGGTAAAGCTATTCATAGGCGGGATTCTTCAAAGTTTAAGAGTTAGACGTACACATTAGCCAATGCTACACTAACCATCACCTTCAATACAATGGAATCAATAAATGGCGCAGGATTCATCGCATCTCATCTGGGTAGATCTTGAAATGACAGGACTCGATCCTGACAACGATTTGATCATCGAGATTGCTACGATTGTTACCGACAAAAATTTGAATATTTTAGCCCAAGGCCCGGTGTTGGCCGTGCATCAGTCCGATACGGCGTTGGCGGCCATGGATGACTGGAACCAGCAACATCACGGGCAGTCCGGTTTGATTAAGCGGGTCAAGGCGTCTACTATTAATGACGCTGAAGCTGAGCGGCAAACGCTGGCGTTTTTAAAGCAGTGGGTGCCGGAAAATACCTCGCCGATGTGCGGAAACAGCATCGGCCAGGACAGACGGTTTTTATACCGCTACATGCCCAAGCTGGAAGCGTATTTCCATTACCGCAATATCGACGTTTCAACGGTTAAAGAGCTGGCCGCCAGATGGGCGCCGCATGTCAAAGACGGCTTTAAGAAACAGTCCTCGCATCAGGCCTTGGATGATATTATCGAGTCCATTGAAGAGCTGCGTTATTACCGCGAGCACTTTATCAAGTTCTAGCTTATGAACCAAATACTTGCAGTTGGGCTGGGCGGAGCGTTCGGTGCAGTGATTCGGTTCCTGGTGTCCTCGGGCATTTATCAGTGGCTGGGACGCGGCTTTCCGTATGGAACATTAGTTGTCAACGTGATCGGCTCGTTTATGCTCGGCTTGTTGACCGAGTCATTGATCCAGCAACGCATCACCATCACATTTGAATACCGGGCGGCTATTCTGATCGGTTTTATCGGAGCGTTTACAACGTTCTCCACGTTTTCGCTGGAAACTTTTTACCTGATAGAGCAAGGCAATTTAAACAAGGCGGCGCTGAATATATTCATCAGCGTTACGGCCTGTGTAGGTGCAATCTGGATCGGATTGCTGTGCGGCCGGGGCCTATTTTATTATTCGGACGGCATTATTCAGTTGTCAGGCGGCGTCATCCCTTATGCATTGATGACGATTAATGCGATATTCGCTTTTTTGGTCAGTATGCTGGCGACCATTTTGTTGCAGAAAGTGGCGATATCCGTGGAATATCGCGTTGTACTGACAGTGATTACGATAGGCGTTTTTCTGACCTTGTCCGGCTTATATTTAATGCTGTATTTGGTAGAGCATGGCTATTCATTCGAAGCCAACTTGAATTTAATGCTGGGTACATTCGTCGGTAACAGCCTGATTTGTATTTTAGTGATTTGGATGGGCTTGCTGATTGGCAAGCAGATTTAATAGACGAAAGACAAAGGGCAAAGGGCAAAGGGTTAAAGGTGAAGCTCTAATGCTGCCCCATGCTTTTTTTGCCTTTAGCCTTTTGTCTTTCGCCCCAATATATTTTAATTTTAAGGTAATAATTTAATCATGTTAGATCCGCGCTTATTCAGAACCGAGCTTGATTTTGTTAAGGAACAACTCAACAGACGTTCATTCGATTTTAACCCTGAGTATTACTCCGAATTGGAAGCCCGCCGTAAAGATATCCAGGTTAAAACCCAGGAATTGCAGAACGAACGCAACAGCAGTTCAAAAGCCATCGGCATTGCCAAATCCAAAGGTGAAGACGTGCAGCCGCTGTTGGATCAGGTTCAGCATTTGGGCGATGAACTGAAAGCCGCGGAAAACGAATTATCCGATATTCAGGCGAAAATGACCGCCCTGATGGAAGGCATCCCCAACATCCTTGATGAGTCCGTGCCGAACGGCAAAAGTGAAGACGACAATCTCGAAATCAGCCGCTGGGGCGAAATTCCGAGCTTTGATTTCGAACCTAAAGACCATGTTGATTTAGGCGCAAAGATAGGTATGGATTTCGAGCTGGGCGCGAAAATCGCCAGCGCACGATTTGTGGTATTAAACGGGCCGCTGGCGCGTTTGCAACGGGCCATCATCCAGCTGATGCTCGACACCCATACTTCCGAACATGGCTATAGCGAAACCTACGTGCCATTCCTGGTCAATGCCGACAGCCTGCGCGGCACCGGCCAGCTGCCGAAATTTGAAGCCGATTTGTTCAAGGCCAGCGACGATCCCGGCTTATACCTGATCCCGACTGCCGAAGTGCCGGTCACCAACATTGTCAGGGACGTGATTATCGACGCCAAAGACCTGCCGCTTAAATTTGTCTGTCATAGCCCTTGTTTTCGCAGTGAAGCCGGTGCCTACGGCCGCGACGTAAGAGGTATGATCCGTCAGCATCAATTTGAAAAAGTCGAGATCGTACAAATCGTAAAACCTGAAGATTCAGCGGCGGCTCATGAAGAGTTAACTAATCACGCCGAAGCCGTTCTGAAAAAACTGAACCTGCCTTTCCGCAGGATGTTGTTATGTGCAGGCGATACCGGCTTTTCATCAAGCAAAACCTACGACCTGGAAGTGTGGCTGCCGGGGCAAGGCGCTTATCGGGAAATATCATCGTGCAGCAACTTCAAAGACTTTCAGGCGCGCCGCCTGCAAGCGCGCTGGCGCAACCCTGAAACCGGCAAGCCCGAGCTGGCGCACACTCTGAACGGCTCCGGCTTGGCGGCGGGCAGAACCCTGATTGCAGTCATGGAAAATTACCAGGATGCAGAAGGGCGTGTTCGTATTCCTGAGGCATTGCGGCCTTATATGGGAGGGGTGGAAGTTATTGGATAATTCTTGATGCGGACGAGGCAGCCGAGTAGGCCGGGCAACATCTTTTTGTTGCCCGGCATTTTGGCTAACAAAGAGCCGATACTCAGAATAAATTGGGTAAATCACGAGCGCCATGTATGACGCAGACAATCTGGATCCCGTCCGGCACGGTACGATACAAAATCAAGTAATTGCCCACCTAAAAATAGCGAAGTTCAGGGGCAATATCAGGCCTCAACCGGCCCCATCAACGGATTATCTGCAAGCGCCTGGAAGTGCCGCTCAATATCGTCAAGCACACGATCCGCGGCTACTGGGTTACCCTGAGCGATATAAATCCATATCTCAATCAGGTCTCCCTCGGCTTGCGCGGTTCGTTGAATCACAGGTATAAAGACTAATGTTTCTAATGCTGCTCTGTGTCTCGGGACAAAAGCCGTTGCCGGGCTTTTGCTTTAATTGCGGTTATATCGATCAAATGACCAGGGGCGCTGTCTAGGCCGGCCTGCCAAAGGTTACGCAACTCCTCAATTTCATTCTGTTGTAAGGAACGCTTCAGTTTCCAATCGCGCAAAGCCTCGCGGATAACCTCGCTACTGCTGGCATATTCACCGCTTTCAACGCACTGGCGGACGATCGCCGCCATTTCAGGGGTTAAAGCGATACTTAATTTTTCAACATGAGCCATGATAAAACCTCCTAATCTCATGGTAGTAATAATTCCTTCCAATAGCAATATCCCTGAGTTTTTATGATCAGCGCAACCGTTTTCCGCTCACCGCATCATAAATAGCGGTTTCCTGTCCAAGTTCGCCGACTTTGCCGTGGACGATAAAAATATCGGAATCGGCAAAGGTTTTTAGCAGTTTCCTTGAATCTTTGATGGCCGGCCGGGTAGTGGGGTTGGCGCTGGTGGAGACTAGCGGACTGCCGAATTGGGCGCATAAAGCTCGGGCTATCGGATGGTTGGTCACTCTGACGGCTAGGGAGTTATGTCCGCCTGTCAGCCATTTGGGTGCCCAAGGTTGGGTCGGAATAACCCAGGTCACGGGACCTGGCCAAGTCGGTGTGATCCGCTCAATAATGGCTTGATTCAAGACGAGGTAAGGGCGCAGCTGTTCCAGCGATGAGGCGATCAGTATCAGACCTTTTTCTATCGGGCGCTGTTTGATGGCGAGCAGGTTCATCACCGCCATTTCATCGAGCGGATCGCAGCCTAAGCCGTAGACGGCTTCAGTCGGGTAAGCAATTACCTCTCCAGCTTTAATATGACGAACAGCATTTTTTATTTTGAAGCCGGAGCAGTAGGGCATTTGAGTTGGGTTTTAAAGCTTCACCGCGAAGAACACGAAAAAGTAAAACTTCGTGTTCTTCGCGGTGAATTAAAGTTTTTTAAGCTACTTAGGCCCTTGCACATCCGCCGGATCGCCTTCATACGGCGTTGCATATTTGCAGTCTTTTTGCGGACAAACCTTTTCCACGCCGCGCCGTTTAGTTTCTTTGACGGTCAGAATAGGCCATGCACATTCCGGGCAGCTTTCTTTTATCGGCGCATTCCATAAGGCATAATCGCATTTTGGATATTCCGAGCAGGAATAGAATATCTTGCTGTTTCGCGACTTACGCTTGAGTATATTGCCTTGTTTGCATTGCGGGCATTCGACTCCGGTGTCTGACGGTTTTTCCAAAGGCTCGATATGCTTGCATTTGGGATAGCCGCTGCAACCGATAAATTTGCCGTAACGTCCGGTCTTGATCACTAAAGGCGATTCGCATTTAGGGCATACGCGGCCTTCCACAACTTCGGGTTCGTCGGTCGCGCCCGTATCATCATTCAGGTTCCGGGTGTATGAGCAATCGGGATAATTGGTGCAGCCGATAAACCGGCCGTTTCTGCCTAAACGGATGGACAGCGGACTGCCGCAATCCGGGCATTTTTCGTCGATAGCTTCCTGGGTGACATCCTTGCGCTGGACGCTCTCTTCTTTTTCATGGATCAGCGTGCTGAACGGCGTCCAAAAATCACGCATTAAAGGGATCCAGTCTTTTTCTCCCCGGGAGACAGCATCCAGTTCATCTTCAAGATTGGCGGTAAAACCGTAATCGACATATTTGGTGAAATGCTCGGTCAGGAATTTGTTGACGATTCTCCCGACATCGGTCGGATAGAAGCGTTTGCCTTCCAGGATGACGTATTCACGGTTTTGCAAAGTCGAAATGATCGACGCATAGGTTGACGGCCTGCCGATACCGTGTTCTTCAAGCGACTTGACCAGGCTGGCTTCGCCGTAACGAGGCGGTGGTTCGGTGAAATGCTGTGCTGCATTGATGTCGTTGAGCCGGACCGGACGGCCTTCTTCCATCGGCGGCAGGAAACTTTCCTTGTCGTCGCTTTCATTGCTATCGTCTTTTCCTTCCAGATAGGCAGCCATGAAACCGGGATGAGCGATTGTGGAGCCGGTGGCCCTGAATACGTGCTTGCCGCCGGCGCAGGTCAAATCGACGGAAACCATATTCAGCGTGGCATGAATCATTTGGCAGGCGATAGTGCGCTTCCAGATTAGCTCATAGAGTTTGAATTGCTCAATACTTAAGTGCTCTTTTAACTGGCTCGGCAAATATCTTGGATAGGTCGGGCGTATCGCTTCGTGCGCTTCCTGGGCGTTTTTCGACTTGGTCTTAAAAACTCTCGGCTCTTTAGGCACGTTTTCAGCGCCGTAGTTTTCGGCAATCAGCGCGCGGATTTCTTCAACGGCGTCTACCGACAGGTTGACCGAGTCGGTACGCATATAAGTGATTAGACCTGCGGTTTCACCGCCTATGTCAATACCTTCATACAGTTGCTGGGCAACAATCATGGTGCGTTTGGTGGTAAAGCCCAGTTTGCGCGAGGCTTCCTGTTGCAGAGTTGAGGTGATGAACGGTGGGGCAGGGTTGCGTTTTTGCTGTTTCTTTTCCAGCTTGGCAACCATTAATTGGCCGTCAGCGGCATCCAGCAGGGTTTGCCTGGTTTTTTCCGCCAGCTCTTCATTAGTAATACTGAATTGCGTGACTTTTTCGCCGTCAAACTGAGTTAATTTAGCTTTAAAGGCTTGATCTTGCGCGGTCAGTGCGGCATCTATCGTCCAGTATTCGCGGGATTTAAAGGCTTCAATTTCCAGTTCGCGCTCGACGATCATGCGCAAGGCGGGGCTTTGCACTCGGCCTGCGGACAAGCCGCGACGGATTTTTTTCCATAATAACGGCGACAGGTTAAAACCGACCAGATAGTCTAAAGCGCGGCGTGCCTGTTGAGCGTTGACCAAGCTAATGGCGACTTGCTCGGGGTTGGCAATAGCTTCGGTGACGGCTTTTTTAGTGATTTCATGGAAAACAACCCTATGCACCGGCTTGTCTTTTAATAGTTTTTTCTCTTTCAATAATTCGAGCAAATGCCAGGAAATAGCTTCCCCTTCTCTATCAGGGTCAGTCGCCAGATATAAAGTGTCTGCGGTTTTAAGAGCTTTACTGATTGCTTGGACATGTTTTTGGTTGCGATCGATCACTTCGTATTTCATTGCGAAGTCGTGGTTCGGGTCGACGGCGCCTTCTTTTGGGATCAGGTCGCGGACGTGCCCGTAAGAGGCTAAAACTTGAAAGTCTTTGCCCAGATATTTTTCTATGGTTTTGGCTTTTGCAGGCGATTCTACAATGACGAGGTTCTTACTCATTTATTTAAAAAGATGAAAGGCGAAGGGCTAAAGACGAAGGGCGAAGGGCTAAAGGCGAAAGTGTACGTTTTTTGCCTTTAGCCCTTCGCCCTTCGCCTATTTTTTAATGCAAATAAGTTGGAATAAGGTCATAGACAATATCTTCCATTCTGGAGAAAGCGACTTCCTCATCAGGTTGGCTGAGCAATACCATCAGCACTATCCACTTTAGCTTTTCCATGGACAGTTCTTCATTTTCAAGAGCCATAGCCCGATCGATGACAATCTCCCGGTTGGCAGAACTCAGGATCCCGTTATGCTCAAGGAACATAATCATATTGCGGGAATCAAGATCCAGCCGGGCTTTCTCTTGACTGCAAAAAATGCGGAAGGTAGGCGATACGGATGCATTGATTGCCCGTTGCAGGCTTAATGATTCCAGCCAGTCAAAAGCTTTATTGACTTCGATTTGTTCAAAGCCCGCTTCAAGTAATTCTGTCTTGACGATATCACTATCAGGAAGAATTTCAATTTCATCTTCCATATAGTTTTCGAATAAGTACATCAGGACATCAAAAATATTTTCTTTCATAAGCTCTTGGTTGTTTATTTGATTCGGGTATAGCAGCCGCCGACGCTTGCTTCTATATAGCCTTGCAGTTCCAGAATCAGTAACATTGACGAAATAACTTCGACGGATTCGTTGGCATTTTCAACCAGAGTATCGATAGAAGTTGGGCTAAACATGACAAGATTCAATAATGTTTGCTGCTCCAGGTCAAGCGTTGATTGCATTGTCGGCAGGGCGAAATCCTCATCCTGTTGATTATATTGACTTAGTTCCTCAAGAATATCTTGGGTTGTTTCGACAAGTTTCGCGCCTTCACGGATTAAGGCATTGCAACCGCGGGCCAGCGGGTTGTGAATGGAGCCGGGAATCGCGAACACTTCGCGGTTTTGTTCGAGGGCCATGCGTGCAGTAATCAGCGAGCCGCTTTGTTTGGCGGCTTCAACCACCAGCAAGCCTTGGCACAGGCCGCTGATAATACGGTTTCGTCTGGGGAAATGGTTGGCTTTGGCGGTCGTGCCGGGCGGAAATTCCGAAATCATCGCGCCGGTATTGACGATTTCAGTGGCTAGGGCCTTGTGACAGGCCGGATAGACGCGGTCCAGCCCGGTTCCGGCTACGGCAATGGTATAGCCGTTGGTTTTTAATGCGCCTTGATGGCTCTTAGCGTCTATACCTAAAGCCAGTCCGCTGGTAATCACAAAACCACAGTGACTCAGGGTCTTGGCGAAGTTGAAAGCGATTTCCAGTCCTGAAGTCGAGGGATTGCGGCTGCCCACGATGGCGATTTGCGGCAGTGCTAATAGTTCGGGGTTGCCGCGTACGAACAGAATAGGCGGAGGATCGGAGATTTCTTTTAATTGCAGTGGATAGGCTGCATCATTGAGGGTGATCGCGCTGTTGTTTTCTTGGCTCAGCCAGCTCAGGTCATAATCGATCAGCGACCAGTCAGGGTTCTTGATCGCATTAACGATATCGCTTTTTAGGCCTAATGCGCTCAGTGCGGATGCTGATTCAGCAAATAATTGCGCCGGGGTATGGCTTTCAAGTAAGCGGAGAAAAGTTCGGCAGCCAACGCCTGGCGTGCGCAATAGCGCAAGCCAGTATTTTATGTCGTCGATTTGTTGTGCAGGAATGTTCAGGGAGTTCTAACTTTATCTAAAACATGAAGAGCCTGAGTCGCTTTCATAACCAGAGCATAACTGACACGCTCAAACGGGCGGAAGACCATCAGGGTGCCGGCAATTTCATCGGGAAGATTAACGGCATCGTTTTTAATCGGGCTATAGTTATCCCGGACAATCTTGCCGGCTTTATAAATGTCCAGTTCGTGTCCGGCTAAGAGGCCATCGGCAGTACCTTTGTCGATGACGACCACATTATATCGGCCGATTTGGGAAACACCGCCAAGCACACTGATAATGCTGCCTTTTATGCTTTCTTCAGGTGGGTGAGGAAAATAATTTAAGGCCAGTTCCTCTTCTATAGCGGGCATGATCCGGTCGCCAATGCGGATTTCACGATCGGCTTTGGTTATCGCCAACGTTGCCGGATCGCCGGGTTGTTGCAATGAAGCCTCAGCAATGTATTGCGCTTCATAGCCCAGGATCTCTCCGCTTTCCGGACTGACATACGCGCTTCCGGGACGGTAAATTGTGTGGGACAGGGTATCTGTTTCGGTTATTGAGCGAACATAAACACGGTCGCCGATACCTATAATGAGATGTTCACCTGCAAAGTCAAGGACATAAGGAGCGTTGTTGAGTTCATCCTCTCCCACTACTTTGGGTGACGTCAGATAGCTGGCTATGTTTGCCGTAGGGATTAACCGGATAGCCTGTTCTAGCTTGGATTCACGAATGCAGGGCAATACCTTTCCGTCTTCGGAAACAGCAAATTCTTTACGCCCGTGTTTATACTCTTCCTCTTTAAGCACACAGGGAGCGTTGGTATTGGACTGAGTTTGAGCTTGAGGTAAATCGCTTCTGGAAAGACTAAGCTGCGGCTTGCCGTTTATCGTGGAAAAATAAAGTGTATCGCCCGGATAAATCAGATGAGGATTTTTGATTTGAGTATTGTGGCTCCACAGTTCAGGCCATTGCCAGGGGTGCGTTAAAAATTTACCGGCTATTTCCCACAAGGTATCACCTTTAGTAACCGTGTATTGATCGGGGTGGGACGGATTTATTTGTATTTCATCAGCCCATGCGCTTAAGCTGAGAAGCAGAGAAACTATCAATCCGATGAGTGTTCGAAAAGCCATGCTGATTCCTGTAGAGTCTTTTTTACTATCTGAATTCAAAGTTTAGATGAATTCAGATAGAATTCCAGTATTCAAACATTATAGTGGAGAGTTTGTTGAGTATTCTATCTATTCTCGAGTTTCCTGATGAACGGTTGCGCAAGAAGGCTGCGCCCGTGCAAATGGTCGATGATAAAGTTAAAAAATTAGTCGATGACATGCTTGAAACCATGTACGAATCGCATGGTGTAGGACTGGCTGCAACGCAGGTTAATGTGCATCAGCGGATAGTGGTCATTGATGTCAGTGAAGAAAAGGACACCCCGTTATGTCTAATCAACCCTGAAATCATCGAAAAAGATGGTGTTAAGGAATCGGAAGAAGGCTGTCTTTCGGTGCCTGGTTTCTTTGAAAAAGTAAACAGAGCGGAGCATATCATAGTAAAAGCGCTCGACAGGGAAGGTCAGCCTTTTGAATTAAGCGCCAGGGATTTGCTGTGCGTATGCGTCCAGCACGAACTGGATCATTTGGATGGGAAATTGTTTGTTGATTACATTTCACCATTAAAACGGCAACGGATTAAGAAGAAATTGGAAAAAATTCATAAAATGGAAACGAGCTGAGCATGAAGATTATTTTTGCCGGAACCCCCGAATTTGCTGTGCCCTGTTTGCAGATGTTGTTGGATTCGGGGCACGAGGTTTGCGCCGTTTATACCCAGCCCGACCGTCCGGCGGGCAGGGGGCGAAAGTTGCAGCCCAGCCCAGTCAAAGCCCTGGCCGTAGCTGCCGGAATCCCCGTGTTTCAGCCGCTTACCATGAAAACCAGTGAGGACTTGCAGCAGATTGGCGCATTTAATGCTGATTTGATGGTGGTGGTTGCTTACGGCATGATCTTAACCCAAGCCGTTCTGGATGTGCCCCGATTGGGCTGCATTAATGTACATGCTTCATTGTTGCCGCGTTGGCGCGGTGCCGCACCCATTCAGCGTGCGTTGATGGCGGGCGATGAAAAAACCGGCGTAACCATTATGCAGATAGTGCGTAAGCTGGATGCGGGCGACATGCTGCATAAGGAAGAATGCGTGATCGGTGCGACTGACACGGCCAGTGACTTGCATGACAAATTGGCCGCGTTGGGCGCCATGGGTTTGGCCAAAGTGTTGCAGCAAATCGAAGCCGGAACGATTCATCCCGAGCCGCAGGATGAGTCGTTAGTGACTTATGCCGAAAAACTGGAAAAAAGCGAAGCCGTTATCGACTGGACGAAACCGGCTGCGGAGATAGCCCTGAAAGTCAGAGGCTTGAATTCTTGGCCGGTTGCTCAAACGCTTTATCAGGGCAATGTGTTGCGCATCTGGCAAGCGGAAGAAGCCAATGACGATGCATTCGTACAGTTGGAGCCCGGCGTAGTGCGGTGTCTCGATAAGCATATGGATGTGGCAACCGGCTCAGGTTTTTTAAGACTACTGGAAGTGCAGTTGCCGGGCGGGAAACGCATGCCGGTTCAGGCTTTTTTGAGTGCTCACGACGTTAACGGGGTAAAACTCGGTTGAATACACGACTAGTCGCGGCACGGGTATTATTCCGCGTTTTGCAGGATGGGCAGTCCTTAACCGCCGCTCTGGACAATGCTTTTTTAGCCATAGAGTCGGGAAAAGACCGGGCTTTTATTCAAGCGCTATGTTATGGCGTTTGCAGGCAATACCATCGGTTGGATTATATCTTAAGCCAGTTGCTGGATAAGCCGCTGAAAGATGCCGAAGTTAAGGCTTTGGCTTTGGTGGGCTTGTATCAGCTCAAATACATGCGGGTAAAACCTCATGCTGCAGTATCCGAAACGGTTTTGGCAGCACGTAAAAAACCGTGGGCCAAGTCACTGATTAATGCAGTGCTTAGAACCTATCTGCGAGAGCAGGAAGAGCTTGAACATAAAGCCGATAAAAATCAGGTCGCGGCCCTGAGTCATCCGGATTGGCTGATAAAACAAATTGAGCGGGATTGGCCTGAACAGGCCTTGAACATCTTTCTGGAAAACAACCTACAACCGCCTATGGTGTTGCGGGTCAACCTCGCGAAAGTCGGCCGCGAACAATATCTACAGTTATTAACCGGGCAGAACATAGAGGCCGAAATTGTCAGCTTTTGTCCGTCGGCAATTAAGCTGGATAAGCCTGTGCCGGTAGACATATTGCCCGGCTTTGCCGATGGGTTGGTGTCCGTTCAAGATACCGCCGCACAGTTGGCCGCAGGATTGCTTGATGTCCGGCCGGGACATCGCGTGCTGGATGTGTGTGCCGCGCCGGGCGGTAAAGCGGCACATATTCTTGAAAGCCAGCCGCAATTAAAAGAACTGGTCGCCGTCGATATCGATGAGTCAAGAATGCATCGGGTCAGCGAAAATTGTCAGCGTTTAAAATTGCAGGCCACGCTGGTGGTTGGCGATGCCGGAAATCCTTCAAGTTGGTGGGACGGCAAGCCGTTTAACCGGATTTTACTGGATGCGCCCTGTTCGGCATTAGGCGTTATCCGTCGTCACCCTGATATTAAATTATTACGCAGAGCCGAAGACATTCAGCAGTTGCAGGCGTTGCAACAAAGTATCCTGAAAGCCGTCTGGCCGTTGTTGGCCTCCGGCGGGCTCATGGTCTATGCAACCTGTTCCATTTTAAAGCAGGAAAATGAGCGGCAAGTTAAAGCATTTCTAGCTGAACATAACGATGCGGTCGAGCTGCCTATAGATGCCGATTGGGGGACGTCCGGAGTATGCGGACGCCAGATTTTTACCGGTGAATCGGCAATGGACGGATTTTATTATGCGTGCATTAGCAAGCAATAAGGCATCAATTTGGCGCTCATTGCTGTGTTGTCTTTTTACATTGCTGCCTGCTTTAGGCTATGCCGATACGTTTGGCGTAGAAGTAAAAAATGCCGAGATTACTTTGCAAGGCAACAGCTATGTGTTGTCAGCGGATATGGATTATCGGCTTAGTGCGCGGGCACTGGAGGCATTGCAAAACGGCGTGCCTTTATATTGGGATATACATATCAAGGTTCAGCAGCATCGTGATTATTTCTGGGACAAAACACTGGCCAGCTCCGGCATTCGTTATCGTATTCAGTATCATGCGCTGCTGAACATGTACCGGGTCAGAAATGAAGGTAGTGGTGAGCTGTATAATTTTTCTACGCTGTCTGCGGCGCTGGATTTGATGTCAACGATACACGGCTTTCATGTGATGGATAGGCCCGTTGGAGCGTCGACAGAACGCTACGCTGTCGGCATAAAAGTAACGCTAGATCGGGACGCCCTGCCTTTGCCGCTTCGGCCGATTGCGTATACTAATCCTCAATGGTATTTATCCAGCGATTGGACATTATGGCCTTTGATAAAATAAAACCGCCGATCAGTTTGTCCATACTGGTCCTGTTTGGCCTGATTTTGCTGTTGTTGCAGCTAATGAGTTCGGCAACGCAGGAATCTTCAGAGTTGAGTGCGATGTACTCATGGCTGCTGTTGGTCAATGCGCTGGGCTCAGTGGTGTTGCTGGGGTTAGTCGGTGCTAATATTTATTCCTTGGCGCGGCAGTTAAAAAAACGTGAGGCGGGCTCAAGGTTAACCACACGCATGGTATCGCTGTTTGTGGTGCTGGCTTTGGCGCCCGCCGCTATTGTGTTTTATTTCTCGATGCAGTTCCTGCATCAAGGTATCGACAGCTGGTTTAATGTGGAAATAGACCGGGCGATGGAAGATGCGCTGGAGCTCAGTCAGGCATCGTTAGATCAGCGGATGCGCTGGCATTTGCGGCAAACCCAGCAATTGACTGAGAAGTTGGTGGAAGCGCCGGAAACGTTGGCGACGCTGGAAATAGAAAATCTGCGTGAACTTTCCGGCGCGTCCGAGATGACTTTATTTTCTCGTCAGGGCAGAATTATTGCCTCAAGCAGCATTAATCCGGGCGATATCTTGCCGAGTTTGCCGGATGAGCATACGTGGCTACAGTTGCGGCAGAATTCTGAGTATGTCGCTTTAACGCCGGTGCGCGATGATGAGTTGATGATCCGGGTGATCGTTACCGTTAAGGCCAAGGAGTCGCAGTATTTGCAGGCCTTATATCCGGTGCCGGTAAGAATTGCCGACTTGGCCGATTCGGTGGAATTTGCCTTTGTGCGTTATCAGGAAATGCATTTCCTAAGGCATTCATTAAAGTTGAGCTTTTCGCTGGCTTTGTCGCTGGTTCTATTGATGAGCTTACTGGCGGCCATCTGGGTGGCCTTCATCAGTATCCGTAATATTGTCGCTCCGGTGAAGGCCCTGGTCAAAGGCACGCAAGCAGTCGCTTCCGGACATTATGACCAGGAATTGCCGGTTATTGCCCAGGATGATTTGGGCTTTCTGGTGGAGTCCTTCAATGAAATGACCCATCGTATTGCCAGAGCCAGCGATGAAACCCGAATGGCCGGTATTGAGGTTGAAAATCAACGAGCCTATCTGGAAACGATACTGGCAAATTTAACGGCCGGGGTGATCAGTTTCGATGCTGGGCACAAAATACGCACGGCGAATCAGGCGGCTTACCGGATTTTTCGTATTCATGTGAATCAGTTTGTCGGACGGACTCTGTTGGAACTGGTCGAGAGCTATGCGGAACTGGCTGAACCGTTAAAATCCATTCAGCGCTTGTTAGAGCAAGCTGATGATATATGGCAGCAACGAATTGCTTTTTTAGGCCCCAACGGTCGGCAGGAGTTGTTGTGCAGAGGTACGCCGCTGTTTTCTCAGGAAGGTTTTCGGGTCGGCGCGGTGGTGGTTTTCGATGATGTGACCGACTTGATTCAGGCGCAGAAAAATGCGGCATGGGGAGAGGTGGCCAGGCGGCTGGCTCATGAGATCAAGAATCCGCTAACGCCCATCCAGTTGTCGGCAGAACGCTTGCAACACAAGCTGGCCAATAAGTTGGCTGACGGTGATGCAGATATGTTGCAGCGCTCAACCACAACCATCGTGCAGCAGGTTGAGGCGATGAAGGAGATGGTGGATGACTTTTCGGAATATGCCAAGCCTTCTAAAAAGCAGACGGTCGATATAGATTTACCGCGTTTGGTTCAGGAGGTGCTAGCGCTTTATGTGCTAAAGTCGGGAGTCAAATTTAAAGCCGATTATGATGTCGGCTTGTTGATGGTCAAGGGCGATCCGGTTAGTATCAGGCAAGTGCTGCATAATTTGATAAAAAATGCGCTGGAAGCAATAGATGCTAAGGGCTTGATCGAAATAAGCCTGCGCCGGGTGCAAAAAAACAACACCGATTTTATTGAAATAGCGCTTTATGATGATGGGCCGGGTATTAAAGACGAGCAGATTGAACAAATCTTTGAGCCCTACGTGACTACCAAGGCCAAGGGAACCGGGTTGGGGTTGGCGATAGTCAAAAAAATAATTGAAGAACATGGCGGTGCGATATGGGTCGACACCAGCCGAAAAGTGGGAGCGGGATTCATCATTCAGCTTCCGGCGTGTAATTATTGAGATGCCATAAAAAATATGAATGCACAAACACCGCGTATATTGGTTGTCGATGATGAGCCTGACATTCGTCGGCTGGTCTGTGAAATTCTTGAAGACGAGGGTTATCAGGTCGCAGCAGCCGAGAATGCCGGCGCAGCCAGAGAGCTAAAAAAGTCTCAAGCCCCCGATTTGATCCTGCTGGATATCTGGATGCCGGATACGGATGGCATTACCTTATTGAAAGAATGGGTGGCAGAAGAGGTCATGCTTTGCCCGGTGGTCATGATGTCGGGGCACGGTTCCGTTGAAGCCGCTGTTGAGGCAACACGGCTGGGAGCTTACGATTTTCTTGAAAAACCGCTGTCTTTGGCCAAGTTATTATTGATCGTGGAAAGAGCTTTGGAAGCCAGTAGCCTGCAAATAGAAAATGCGGGGCTTAAACAGCAGTTACATGCCGATATTGAGCCGGTTGGCAAGAGCGCTACCGTTGCGAGACTCAAGGACCAATTGAAGCGTCTGGCTCAGCACGATGCCAGGGTGTTGTTTGTCGGTGAGGCTGGTGTTGGCAAGGAGATGTTTGCACGGTATCTGCATAACAACAGTGCGCATCGGGACGGCCCCTTTGTGGATGTGGCGGTAGGCAGTATATCGCCGGAAAATTCGGCGGTGGAGTTTTTCGGCAAAGAGGATGCCGGTAGGGTTTATCCTGGTCTATTGGAAAGGGCGCATAAGGGAACATTGTTTTTAGGTGAAATTTGCGGCATGGATAAGGAAACCCAGTTAAGGTTGCTCGGCGCTCTGGAGTCCAGTTCCTTCCTGCGGGTCGGTGGTAGCGAGGCGGTTCGTGTCGATGTCCGCGTGGTGGCGTCAACTCGCATTGCTTTGGATGAAGAGGTCAAGGCTGGGCGTTTCCGGCAGGATTTATATTATCTGCTTAATGAGGTTTCGCTCGATATTCAGCCGCTTCGGGAACACAGTGAAGATGTGCCGGCATTGCTGAGCTTTTATGTTGATTATTTTGTCAGTCAGGATAGATTGCCTTTCCGAAGGTTTTCCATGGCCGCACAAAACTTTTTACGTAATTACAGTTGGCGCGGCAATGTACGGGAATTAAAAAACCTGGTGCAGCGACTGATGATTTTGGGGGCTGGCGAAGATATAGAAATGGATGAGGTAAAGGGGGCGTTGGGTTCTGTGATTAGTGAAACAGCTACTTCCCACTCAGTACCTGAGTTTTTTAATTTGCCGTTAAAAGAGGCCAGGGATCATTTCGAAAAAGCTTATCTGGAGTATCATTTTGAAAGAACCGGGGGCAGTGTTGCAAAACTGTCGGCCGCAGTGGGCATGGAGCGGACTCATCTTTATCGTAAGTTACATTCATTGAATATTAAGTTATAATCGAAACAAGGGATGGATAGCTCGAAACGTGCGCTCTTTCATCTGAAAAACAAATAAACTTGAAAAATATGCTAATTCTTAGTAGAATTTCGCTTTTTTATATTAAGCCTTTAACAGAAAGCCTAAGCAACGATGAAAACATTTAGTGCAAAGCCAGCAGAAGTTAAGCGTGATTGGTACGTGATCGATGCAGAAGGAAAGACGCTTGGTCGTCTTGCTTCTGAAATTGCGCTACGCCTTCGCGGTAAACATAAACCAGAATACACGCCGCATGTTGATACCGGTGATTATATTATTGTAGTAAATGCAGAGAAAATAGGCGTTACCGGCAATAAAGAAAATGATAAATTGTATCAGCGCCATACAGGTTATATCGGTAATCTTAAGACTGTTACCTTGGGAAAATTAAGAAAAACTTTCCCTGATCGTATTCTTACAACAGCAGTTAAAGGAATGTTACCTAACAATCCACTGGGTCGTGCAATGTTCAAGAAATTGAAAGTTTATGCAGGTCCTGAACACGATCATCAGGCTCAACAGCCACAAGTTTTAGACTTATAAGCGGGTAGATTATGGCAGCAGCTCAGTACTACGGAACAGGTCGTCGTAAATGTGCAATAGCACGTGTTTACGCAACAACAGGTACCGGAAAAATCACTATTAACAAGAAAACTATCGAAGACTATTTCGGTCGCAAAACTGACCAGATGGTTTCTCGTCAACCATTAAACTGCATTGATATGGAAGGCAAATTCGATATTAATGTTATCGTTAAAGGCGGTGGTCCATCCGGTCAGGCCGGTGCTATTCGTCACGGTCTGACACGTGCATTGATGGCATACGATGAGGCGCTACGTCCAGCGCTTAGAAAAGCTGGTTTTGTTACCCGCGACTCTCGTATTGTAGAACGTAAAAAAGTCGGTTTACATAAAGCCAGAAAACGTCCTCAGTACTCGAAACGTTAATCGATTGCTCTCATGTTGTAACTCGTTTTGTTACTCATGTAAAAATAAAGGGTTGCATTCGCAAGGATGCAGCCCTTTTTTATGGATGTTTTAGGAGGAAAGGTTGTGAAAATTTCGATTATTGTCCCTGTTCATAATGAAGCCGATAATATTAGCGCGTTAATTGCAGAGATTGTAAAGGCTATGAATGGAGCCGAGGCCTACGAAATTATCTATATCGATGACGGCAGTAATGACGATACGGCTGCAGTTTTAAAACAGGAACTGCAACATGTTGAACTATTAAGAGTCATTCGGCATCAACGAAGCTGCGGACAAAGCGCTGCTATTTATAGCGGAGTAAAGGTTGCAAAATATCCCTTTATCGCAACACTGGATGGCGATGGGCAAAATGATCCAGCCGATATTCCGCGATTATATGAAGTATTGGTACAGCAAAGAAAAAACATCAACAATTTATGGATGATTGCCGGATGGAGAAACAAGCGTCATGATTCCGCTTGGCGGCTTTTTTCATCGAAAGTAGCCAATGGTGTTCGTTCCCGGCTATTGGGTGATAATACGCCGGATACCGGTTGCGGTTTAAAAGTGTTTCTAAGAGACGAATTTCTCAGTTTGCCGTATTTCGATCATATGCATCGTTTTCTGCCCGCTTTGGTTTTAAGATCTGGAGGACAAGTGATATCTGAGCCGGTCAATCACAGAGCCAGAGAACATGGTCATTCGAAATACGGTACATTAGATCGGCTTTGGGCGGGAATTACAGATATATTAGGCGTGATGTGGTTGCAAAAACGGGCAAAGCTGTCGGAGGCAAGCGAAGTTGAACGTGGATAAAGATACTATTTGGCTCATTATAGGTTTTATAGGACAGGCGCTATTTTCGGCTCGATTTATAGTGCAATGGCTTAAGAGTGAACGTGAGAAGAAAAGCGTGTTTCCTATCGCTTTCTGGTATTTCAGCATCGGCGGTGGAGTGACCCTGCTGGTTTATGCGGTATACCGGCAAGATCCGGTTTTTATTGTTGGACAGCTTAGCGGCTTATTTATTTATTTCCGGAATCTGTATTTTGTGGTTCATGAGCGTAAGAATTTAAGCATTGAATAAGCCGCCGTGTCTCAATTGTTGTCTGTCAGGCTTTGGATTTTTCTCCTTTGGGGACTGTTAACTGTAGTTAGTCTCTATATTCGGCCATTATTTCCAATTGATGAAACCCGTTATGCTGCCGTGGCATGGGAAATGTGGCTTAGAAATGATTTCCTGGTTCCTTATTTAAATGGGGAAACCTACAGCCACAAACCCCCGTTGTTATTCTGGCTGATGCAGTTAAGTTGGTGGCTGTTCGGTGTCAATGACTGGTCATTACGCCTTATCACCCCGCTTTTTTCCTTGGCAATATTATTTTTATCCGGTGCAGTTGCCCATAGTTTATGGCCCGAACGCAAACAGATAGAAGCGCTTACGCCGGTGCTGTTGTTGGGATTGTTGTTCTGGATGGTCTACAGCACATTGACCATGTTCGATATGATGCTGGCATTTTTTGCGTTATTGGGCATCTACAGTCTGCTAAAACTCGTTGATTCAGGTTTATCATTAAAATATTGGGCATTGTTAGGAATAGCCATAGGCGGCGGTGTTCTTAGTAAAGGTCCGGTGATCTTATTGCATATTTTGCCTGCTGCGCTGTTGACACCCTGGTGGTCGAAAGCGGCTTGTTTCCGCTGGAAGCATTGGTATTTTGGGCTGATAGCCTCCCTTTTGGCCGGTGCAATTATCGCACTATGCTGGGCAATACCAGCCGGAATTGCAGGCGGGGAGGCTTATAGAAACGCGATCTTTCTGGGCCAGACCAGCGGACGCTTGGTTGAGTCCTTCGCCCATAAGTTGCCGTGGTGGTGGTATTTAGAGATTTTGCCTTTATTGTTGTTGCCGTGGCTGATTTGGAAACCTTTGTGGGTCGGTTTACCCAAACTGACGCTTCAGGATCCGGGCATCCGTTTTTGCTTAGCATGGGCTGTACCGGTTTTTATCGCTTTTTCGCTGATCAGCGGCAAGCGTATTCATTATCTATTACCTTTAGCTCCGGCCGCGGCTTTGATATTGGCGCGGGCCGTAGATGAAATAACGGAGCCTGAGAGCTGGGAACGAGCCCACAGTGTTGTGATGGCTATTTTCGGATTACTGGGTGCGATATTAATACTGGTGCTGCTTTTAAATGATACCTATCATTGGCGGACCGAATTATCGTTAATTTCGGCAGCATGGGGAATTATGCTGGTCATTAGCGCGTTAATTTTGGGTTTAGCCAAAGCGAGAGGGGCGCAGGATTCGGTGCTATATATTTGTATAGCCTCGGTTATTGCAGTAATAACCGTTTGCGGCGGCTTTTTTGAGGTTAGGTACGAGCGCTACGATACTCAGCCCGCTGCACAGGCAATTGCCGCATTAATGGCTGAAAATAGGGACATTGCCTATTTCGGCGGTAAATATCATGGTCAATATCAATTTGCCGGACGATTAAAAAAGGCAATTACCGTCGTGCCGAACATCGATACTTTATTCGATTGGGCAGCTCATCATCAGACCGGTTACATCATAGTGACCTATAAGGATGAAGAGGCATTGCCCTCGCCGTTAATGGATTACCACTATCCGTTCAGAGGCCAAAATATTGGCTTGCTTTCATGTCAAGTCCTGTTGACGAACCCAGGACTAAGAGCTGTTCTGACGCCGTAGATTATTACAATTGCTTTAATATCGGACTTTCTGCTTAAATCCGTATGCATGGGTTGCCTGCTTTCCGGTAACCCATGACATTGCAAAGTTTCATCAAAGCTTTCAGCGATTAAATGGGAACATCATCCACGGCCTCAGCCGCTTCATCGATTGCATCATGAGCGCTATTGCCAACACCCGGCACGATTGATACAACCGCTCCGCCTAAACGCATGGGTACGGAGGCAATTTTTGTTAATACGCATCCTTGTAAAATAATAGTTGTGACTAATAAAAATATCGTTTTTAACTTCATTTTTACCCCCTTATGGCAAATATTCAGTAGGCACATTTGATAATGCTCTTACCCATTACCATGTGCAATATTTATTTGTGATTAAATATCTTCCTACTGGGTTTGCAATGCCAAGCTCTTTGGATGAGTAAGAAATTAAATCGATCCGGCGCTCAGGTATTGGCCTAATCCAGCTTGATTCGTTGTCCAATAGCGGCTGATTGCAAAGCGGCAACGATGACTTGGCAATTGGCTTTCGCATCGTCCAGCGAAAGTGCCGGAGCCTTGCTGTTCAATACACAATCACTAAAATGCTCGATTTCCAGCCGGAAGTGATTGGCCGTCTGCAGCCATTCTTCGCTTGGTTCGCCGCCTTCCGTCCACCATGAAATCATCGGCACATCGCCGGGCATACACCAGACGTTATGGCATTTAACGCCGCCTTTGGTGCCGACAATTTCATACTCGCAACGCCTTGCGCGTTCAAAACTAAAATCGAAATGCGCATACTTTCCGTCTCCGAAATCAATAATGCCGCTGGTTGCTATATCCGCTCCGCTCTCGACATATTTGGCTATGGCTGTGACAGCGATAGCCGGTTCATCGAAAAACATCCGTGCCGAATGAATCGCGTAACAGCCGATGTCCCACATCGCGCCGCCGCCGTTTTCTACGTTTTTTGCCAAGCGATACATGCGCTCAGGCCGCATCATGAAAGAATAGCTGGACCGTACCGACCTGATTTCGCCGATCAGTCCCGACTGGATCAAGTCCCGCACTCTGGCATGTTGCGGGTGGAAACGGTACATGAAACCTTCCATGACCGTGACTTTATGCTTCAGTGCGGCGGCCTGAATGGCTTCGATGTCGGCCACAGTCAGCGCCATAGGCTTCTCGCACAGTACATGTTTGCCTTGTTCAATAGCCCGAAGCGTCCATTCGGCATGTTCATCGTTGGCAAGCGGCAGGTAAACGGCATCGACGTGTGGATCATTAAGCAATGCTTCCAGGTTGTCATAGCAGCTCACTTCTTGCTGCTGTTGAGCTCCGTATTTAGACAGCGTCTGCTGGGCGGCGCCGGAGCGGCGGCTGGCGATGGCAACCAGCTCGGCATTTGATGCTTCCAGGATGGCCGGCATTAAGCGTTCATTGACCCGAGCCGCGCCCAAGATACCCCAGCGCAGTTTTTTATTATTATTCATCAGATTTACCTTTGGTGTATGTTTGCTTAAGTTGCCGGGTTTATTTCAAGAGTGGATGATCTTTGGGTAATTGCCGTGCTATCCATAATGCTAATTTATGTTTCATATTCACTCCGTTTTCCTGGTCAATCGCCAACGGCTGTATCAGTTGGTCATTGACCAATAAACGATACAAACATTCAGTTTTATTTTTTGCCGAATCTGTCGAGGAAAATCCTGAATAGCCGCGATTTTTTGCATAATTTTCGGCAACCTCCAGCGCTTTTTTCAGCAGCTGAGGTTCATTTTTTAACTTAGCCATTGATGTTTTCCATTAGGGTTGCCGATATTTAAAAAATCCCACTGTTGATTAATCAAGCCTTGTAGGGGTTGGTATTGACTTTTATAGTTCATTTTTTGACAGTCGGCAATCCAAAATCCAAGATACAACCACTCCAGTCCCTGCTCTTTAGCATATTGAATTTGCCACAGCACTGCATAAACACCGGGGCTATGGCTGGAGAATTTGGGGTCAAAAAAGGTATAAACGGCAGAGAGGGCATTATCAAGGCAGTCTACAATCGCCACAGCCGCCAATTCACCGGCAATGGAAAATTCTACAAATTGGGTATTGCACCATGAGCTGCCTAGAAATCTAATGTACTCATCGGGGCTGGCGTTTGCCATATTGCCCTCGGCATGCCGTTGATGTTGGTAGCGCAGATAAAGATCGTAATGGGCTTGCTCGAAAGCCGCCGGCCTGATTATAGCTGTGGTATACCGGTTTTTCTGCAAACACCTCGTTTGGCGGCGGTTGGGGTTGAATTGCGCAACGGGCAGGCGCACCGGAACGCATTGTGAACAATGCGCACAATGAGGGCTGTAAACATCATCACCGCTACGTCTGAAACCGTGAGCAATAAGCTGCGAATAAATAGCGTTATTAATTTCAAACGAGGGAACAACAAACACGGATTGGGCCTGTTGATCTTCCAAGTAGCTGCAAGATTGCGGCGTGGTAATCAATAAAGGGATAGAGGTCATAAAAATGGCTGTTGTAAGTTCAAGATGTTGCTTAAAGGGCGCAAAGCTTACCCTAGAATGTTAATGCTTGGTTGCGTTGTTTTGGAAATCATTCACCCACTCTTTTACCAATTGTTGTAGTTGTCGTCTTTGCTCGACGGAAAGCCCGCTAGGATCAAAACGTAGCCGGTAATGTAGTCTATAAAGCCGATTTAATGCCGGTATTTGCAAACGTTTAATCCATTGCTGAATGCTTTCGTTAGGCCGTCGCGCCTGGTCGGTATCTTTCAGGCATTGCTCGATCAGATAAAACTCCGAGTCGAATCCCGGACAACAAGGTTCAAGCTCCGCTTTTTTCGCAAACTGCACATTCCGGTTTAATCCGCGCTTTGCAGAAAAGTTCCTCCAGGCCAGATAGATTGCCAGCAATAACGCTGACAGCAACTCCAGTTTGGCATCTTGCCCGGATTGTTGGAATTGCCATTGGTTAAAATAAAATACGCAATTCGACCACCAGTCAGCGATCGGCTGCCACAGGCCGGCGTGTTGTGTTTCCATTGCCAGCCATTGCGACGGCGTAGAATCGACTGCTTGCCATAGCCCATTTATATAGGCAATCGCCCAAGCATGGGCATGGCGGCTGCGGACGATAAATAAGCCTTGCCGGCTGTCGTATTCATCGACGGCATAGCCGCTGGACAGGCGCGCGGGTATACCCGCCTGCCTGAGCAATAATACGGTTGCAACAGCAAAATATTCGCAATGTCCGGCCTTGCGCTTAATCATAAAGTCTCTTAAGGCTAGATCGGAATCCGTTTGACTACCTAAATAAAGGCTGTAAAAAAAGTTGCGCTGGAAATGGTTTTTGATGCGTTCGGCGATGGTTTCCGGGCGTTGTCTTGCCAGTTTTAATTCAACGTGAACCTGCTGTAACCAATCGAGATGCTGCTTGGGAACTTGCAGGTCTAATTGGCTGGGCGCGCCGGTTCTTTTGCCGGTATAAAAAACCTGGTAGCGAGCAAACCTTGGCGTCAGGTTTGCTTTTATAGCGCCCAGTTCGGTGTATTGCAGCTCAGCGTCATCAAGGCCTGTTATTTTCGCCGTGCCATCCGGCAACGCCAATACAGATTGTTGATCAAGCTGTTGCAGGATTTCCAATTTTTGTAGCTTGCCGTTTTCGGATACCGGATTTTTAGGCGTAAACAGCCTCGCGGAAGCCGTCCAATTGTGGCCTAAGTACACGTCGTAACTGGCCTGATGCAGCAGTAACGGTTGGTCGGCTTTTACCCGGAATTGGATCTTGTCGGATAATTTCAGCTCGCCGACATCACCGATAGAGGTTTGCCCTTTAAAAGGATCGGTTTGCCAGTTACCCAGCCACTCAAGCGATTTTTCTTCGACTAATACGTTTAGCCGCTCTAAACCGTGGTAGCCATAATGACTCACCGCAACAGCCAAGCCGATGCATAACAGCCATAGCGGCATTGGGGAATGTTTGGGCCGAACCGACCATAGAATGCCGGTAAACAGCATTGTTGCAACGATGAAGTAGGCTGGCGATTGCACATTGGCGGCCCCGGCACTCAAGACCGTCAAAGCCGCGTAAGGCAGTATGAAATCAATCTCTCTAAACAGCCTGATAACGCCGGACTCCCGGTTATAGAGTGCGTTATAAGGTAATTTTGAATCAGATTCTTGGGATGATTTACGCAACGAATAAAGCAATGTCGCCAACGGCAGGGTCTGGGCGTTGCTGAACAATTGCGCAAATAACATAGGCGCAAACACGACCGGCAGCCACTTCAGCAGTACAAAAATGGGCCGGTCGGTGGGCTGTAAAATGTACACATCGAGCAGCAGCAGTATCGCCAGCAGCACGGATAAATCGCCGCAACGGTAAAACTGGCGTGAGCTTATCCGCCAACGCCACGCGCTGTACTTGCCGATAGCGATTACAAGCAACAACCCGAAAGCCGCCAGCCAAGTTTGCGATAACCACCCCCATGACAGCAGGCTGAAGCATAAAAGCAGCATATCCCGGTTCATAATGCCGCCAGCTGTTCGGACAGATGATGGTAATCGAGCAGATAAAAATGCTCCGGCTTATACGCGCATTGCTGTCTGGTCAGTGAACCGTCATGCAGTAAAAATACCGCTACGGGCAAACCCTGAGCCGTCAATTGCCTGATAAAGTCCTGCCGGGCTTGGTCCCAATGCATCAGCACGCAAACCAAACTGCTGCACAATCCGGCTCTGGCTAACACGGCTTGCTGTAATTGAGCGAACGAGCCCTGTTCTGCGGTTTGAACCGCCGCCAGAATCTCCTGCAAATGCGCTAATTGATCGACACCGCGCCCGGCGGTAAAACAATAAATTTGCAAACCGACAAACATTAAATCCAGCAAGGCTTCATGTTGCCGCTCGCTGGCTGCAATGGAAGCCGCCACCGATACCGCAGCTTCAAACTGCTCAAGCGCCGCACCGTCGGCAAAGGTGTCCAGCAACAACACGCGCCGGACAAAATATTCGTCCTGATATTCCCTGACGATCGGTTTGCCGTGTTTGGCGAAGCTCTTCCAATGGATGCTATTTAACGGGTCGCCGCGTTGATAGTCACGTAACGACATAAACTCGCTGGTGTTACCGACCGAATTTGCCTGCGCCACACCGCCGGCCTGGTATTTGCGTTGACCGGGCAGCGTTAACGGTTTGATCGGATAGTGTTTGGGCAGCACCAGACAGCTTTGCGGCGCTTTCAGCACAATCAAGCGCCTGAACAAGCCCAGCAAATCCGGTTTAGCCAGAAAGCTGTCGGCAAAAATGAGGGTGCCGCGCCGGGTAGGGGTAAAGCTGATTTTTACCTGTAACGGCGTTTGCGTCAGTTCAGGCAAGGCCGTCTCTGCAATCACGCCGCCGCGCCGATAGGCCAGATAGCGCAGCCATTGCCGAAAGCTTACGCGCCGTTTAAGCCAAGGCTGTTTGTCCTGTTGGTAAAAGTCTTTTAATTGCGCTAGGCCGGACAGGGTTTCCGACAACTGTTCGCACAGCGCCAGACGGTCATAAGTCTGGGGCGTTAAATTAGTCAGCATGACGCTGTAGCGCAGCGGCTCGCCGACCATGCCGTAACGCGGCAAGCGGCGGTTTAAGGTCACCTTTAAGCGATTAAACGCACTGTTCAAAAAGGAGAAAATCAGCAGCACGAACAAAAACACAAACAACTGGTAGGTAGTGCTTTGCCGGGTGTTGACGCCAAACACGGCGGCGACAACCATAAAGGTAATGACGAGGTGCCCGGTAAATGTAAAATGCCGCCGCATCCAGGTATTGAAGCGATAAACCCTGCGATACAGACTGAGTACGCAACCCTGCCACATTGTCTAGCTCGGCATAGGGAGGTTGTCGACTATTTCCTGCATTAACGCAGCCGCTTCAATGCCGGAGAATTTGCTTTGCGAATCCAGGTTAAGCCGATGGGCAATAACCGGGACGGCTAGTTCTTTGATCACATCCGGAGTGACAAATTCAAAACCGTCCAGCAACGCCAAAGCCTGCGCCGATTTCATCAGTGCTAGTGAGGCTCTGGGACTTGCGCCCAGCTTGATTTCCGCCTTGTCGCGGGTGGCCGTGACGATAGCGACAATGTAGTGTTTCAGTTCCTCGCTGATACGCACTTGCTTAACTTGGGCTTGTAAAAAATGCATCTCATCCAGCGTGATGCATGTTCTTAATGTATCCAGAGGATGTTGCTTTCCTTGCGCGCTTAAGAGGGCGACTTCCTGGGCGACTGAAACGTATCCCAAACTGAACCGCATCGCAAAACGGTCCAGCTGCGCTTCCGGCAATGGATAAGTGCCATGGAACTCAATCGGATTTTGAGTGGCAACCACAAAAAAAGGCGACGGCAGCGGCCTGATTTGCCGCTCGATGCTGACCTGATTTTCCGCCATCGCTTCCAATAGCGCCGACTGAGTTCTAGGGGATGCGCGGTTAATCTCGTCCGCGAGCAGGATATGGCAAAAAACCGGTCCTTGCTCAAAACGGAAACTTTGCTTTTGCGGATCGAAAATCGACATGCCTATGATGTCGGACGGCAGCAAATCGGGCGTAAACTGAATGCGCTGAAACTGCGCGTCGCAGGAAATGGCAAGCGCTTTAGCCAACGTGGTTTTGCCGGTTCCCGGAACATCCTCCAGCAGCACATGCCCGCCGGTGCTAAACGCTGCCAGCAGCCAGTGCAAAGTACGCTGCTGACCAAACATCACCCGCTCTAAATTGGCATGGAGCTTTTCAAAAATGCTATGTGCTTGTGCAAAAGGCGGCGAAAGAGTAGTCATAGCGCAAAATCCTCGATAGCGGGAAGGGGCGGACGACAACTTCAAATTCAGCTCGCTGATCTGCTCAACGAACGTTGAATCTAGACCGAAACACTATAAATAAAGCCTCACTATTAATAAATGAAACAAGCATTAAGCCGTGGCAATGAGCGGTCTCTGATAAACCCTTATTTTAGTAATATTTATTTTCAATAAGATGAGGATTATCATATAAAACAGATAAATCCCATTAACCACACTATTTTCCTCAGCAGCAGATTCACTTAATAAGCCTTAAAAAACACTTTTGTCAATATTTGGGGACTTTGATGTGCTTAAATGAACCTTTATTAAAGTCAGAAACGGCGATTTCTAATGACGTCAAGGAAGCGAAAGAAAGCGCTGAGCATTGTAATTTTCAACTGGCAAGCGATCTGGAAGCCGGCAAAGCCAGGCTGATTAATGCTCTGTCACAGTTTCCCGGCACTGCGTTATGGTTGCTTCATAAATATGAAGCGAGCGCTTACGAGTCCGAGCAGACGGCCGAAGCGTCCACGGTTGTTTTAGATAAAATCAAGAGCTATTTTTTGCAGGCGAGTTTGTCTTTTTCAGGCAGAGGTTTTAATCGTAAGGCTGAAACCGATGAAAAATATCGTTTAACTGAGTCATTGCAGGACTTTCCTTTTTCGGTTGACGATCTGTTGCTGCTGTCTGAACTCATTATTTATGTTTTTACGACCCAGGAAGGTTGCGGTCAATTAGCCGGACAGAATGTCAAAAGTCATCCCGACTGGATTGCTAAACGGTTGAAAGAGTCAAATCGGCGCGGTAGGTTAAATTTGCCTGATATAATGAACGCCATGCGCGCCGGTCAATTTGATGAAAAATTTCTCTTTTTGTTCGGGGCTGATATGCAGCAATATGTGACGGACATGATTATTGCCGAACGTCTGTGGTTAAACTCAAGGCAAGCTTTAGCAGAGGCCAATTCCGGTTTGGTTTTATTCATAGCTAATCGGTACAAATGCGGTTTTTTAGACTTTGATGATTTGGTACAAGAAGGTCAAACCGGCTTATTAAAGGCGATTGATAAATTTGATCACCGTTTGGGGTTTCAATTTTCGACCTATGCGGCCTATTGGGTGAGGCAGGCAATATCCCGTGCCCTGTCTCGTAGCGAAAGAGTCGTGCGGGTGCCTTGCGAACAGGTGGCTAATATTCATAAAGTGCTGCGCGCCAAAGGTGAATTGCTCTCAAAAATGGGTAAAGAGCCTTCGATTAAAGAATTAGCCGAATACTCAAAAATACCTGACGACCAGATAAATGCTATTTTATGCACTTCCCAAACGGCAGTGTCATTGGAAAACTTAGATGACGATGAGGATTCATTAGCGCCGATTGATTTTTTAGAACAGCAGGTTTTTGCTCACCCGTTTAAAAAAATAGAGCAATCAGATCTTAAAGACTGGATCGGCAATGCGATTAAAGTCCTTGATCCACGAGAATTAAAGGTGATTTGTTGCCACTTTGGCGTTAATACCGATAATGAAATGACATTGCAGGAAATTGGTGCAGAACTTAACTTAACCCGGGAACGGGTTAGACAGATTCAGGTTAAGGCGCTCAATAAAATGAAACTTAGCTATGGTAACCAATTAATGAGCTTTTTATGAGTCATGCTCATTAATATACGAGGTCGCGCCGGTTCCCTACCGATTGCGGCCCTTTTGCCAGCCATGGCAGTCGTAACCAGGAGAAACACATGAAGAAATATTTGTTTAATATTTTGATTTTTGGCGTCGTTATTGTCGGAGGATATTTAATCTACGACCGCGTCCGCTCTACGCCACCGGCAATTGATACCCTGGCTTATTCGGACTTTATCGGCAAGGTAAAACATGGACAGGTTGAGCGCGTGGAAGTGTCCGGTCAGCAGCTTGGTGTGCGAACTTCCGACGGGCAAAACTACCTGACCTTTAATCCCGGCGATGGGCATTTAATTGACGATCTGTTAAGTGCGGGCGTTCAGATAAGAACAGTTCCACCCGAGCAGGAAACATTACTGATGAGAATCTTCATCTCCTGGTTTCCGATGCTGTTGATGATCGTTGTGCTGCTCATTTACATGCGCAGAGTGCAAGGCGGCATGGGCGGCGGCGCTTTTGGCAAGAGCAAGGCCAAAATGCTTGAAGAAGACAAAATGACCGTGACTTTTAGCGATGTGGCCGGTTGCGAAGAAGCCAAAGAGGACGTGGCCGAGCTGGTCGATTTTTTGGCCGATCCACAAAAGTTCCAGCGGCTTGGCGGACAAATACCTCGTGGTATTTTAATGGTCGGTCCGCCGGGCACAGGTAAAACCCTGATTGCCAAAGCCATTGCAGGTGAAGCGGGCGTCAAGTTTTTTACCATTTCCGGTTCGGATTTTGTCGAAATGTTTGTCGGCGTCGGTGCGTCGAGAGTCAGGGATATGTTTGCCCAGGCTAAAGAACACGCGCCTTGCATTATCTTCATTGACGAGATCGATGCGGTCGGTCGCCAGCGCGGCGGCCCCGGCATGGGCGGCGGCAATGACGAACGGGAGCAAACCCTGAACCAGTTGCTGGTGGAAATGGACGGATTTAACGGTAATGAAGGCGTCATCGTCATTGCCGCAACCAACCGCGCCGATGTGCTGGACAAAGCCTTGCTGAGACCGGGACGTTTCGATCGCCAGGTCAACGTCGGCTTGCCTGATGTGCGCGGCCGCGAGCAAATCCTGAACGTGCATATCAAAAAAGTGCCGGCATCTGCGGATGTTCAATTGGAATATATTGCCCGAGGAACGCCCGGTTTTTCAGGCGCCGATCTTGCCAATGTCGTGAATGAAGCCGCGCTGTTTGCCGCTCGATCGAACAAGCAGGAAGTCGGCATGGCCGATCTTGAAAAAGCCAAGGATAAAATCCTGATGGGTGCAGAACGTCACACCATGATCATGACCGAAGAGGACAAACTGCTGACCGCATACCATGAAGCCGGGCATTGCATCGTCGGACAAATGTCCCCTGACCATGATGCGGTTTATAAAGTCAGCATCATGCCCAGAGGCGGCGCCTTGGGGATCACCATGTTTTTGCCCGACAGAGACCAATACAGCGCCAGCAAATGCAAACTGGAAAGTCAGATCGCCAGCTTGTTCGGCGGTAGGCTTGCCGAATTGATGATTTATGGCGGTGACCGGGTGACCACGGGGGCATCGAATGATATTGAGCGCGCCACAGAGCTGGCCCGCAACATGGTTACGCGTTGGGGCTTTTCCGATAAACTCGGTCCGCTGGTGTATGGCGAAGAAGGCGGTCGGCCGTTTATGGGACATCCAGGTACTCAAGGCAGTTCCGTATCCGAGAATGTTGCACAGCTTATTGATGAGGAAATACGCTCAGTGATAGACCGCAACTATCGTCGTGCTGAAACTATCTTGCAGGAAAATATCGATATCCTGCACAAAATGGCCGATGCATTGGTGAAATGGGAAACTATTGATCGTCTGCAAATCGAGGATTTGATGGCCGGTAAAGAGCCTCGTCCGCCTATGGACATGGATGATAGCGAGCTGCCAGTGAGCAAGACTACGAAGGCAAGCAACGAAGTACAGAGCGAAGCTGATGAAGAAGCAATTAGTCCGAATAAACATGCCGGAGTTTGAAGGTGTGTTTATGCGAGCATTATTTTTAAATAAAGCATAACGAAATCATTATATTGCGGTAAACCGAACAGTGCCAAAACAGCTTTGGGCGGAGTTGCTGCAATGTTTCGCTACTGCGATCAATATGATCTTTTGGCTTTGTAAATAATGCCTTCACTTGTCGTCTCTAAGGCAAGTGAAGGCTCAGTACTGTAGGGTACGCATCGCGTACCATTTTCTGAATCAAGTCCTCAAAAGGTACGCGATGCGTACGAGGCTGTGGAAGTATCCGATTTAGAACAAAATCAAAGCGGTTCACCACGAAGGCACGAACGACTGCATGAACGCAGGAGGTAGAGCACCAAAAGTAGGCGCTCTAGGCGACGCAAGGAGCAGTTGCCGACGACTGCACGGACGCAGGAGGTAGAGCAACGCAAGGAGCAGTTGCCGACGACTGCACGGACGCAGGAGGTAGAGCAACGCAGGAGCAGTTGCCGAGAGCACAGAGAAAAATTCAATGCATTGAAAACTTCGTGTCCTTCGTGCCTTCGTGGTGAATATGCTCTTAAACTGATTTGAATAATACTTTCACAGCCTCGTACCCTACCGTTGTTCCTGCTGATAAACCATCCAACGCCACTGATAGATAAGCTGGCCATTCGTACAACCCAAATCCAGAAACGACGGCAGACGACAGACTGCCGCGTTGTTGCATGACTTGCCTGAACAGCTATGCCGAGCCAAAGCGCAAGGGCTTTGGCTCGGCGTTGACACCGATGATGAGTTTATCGTTTAGGGGCCGGTGGCGGGGGTGGCGAGCCGGGCGGTGGCGGTGGAATAGGCGAGGATGACTGTCCGGATTGACGGTATGAATCGCTGGAGAATTGTCCCGATACCGGCACTTTATGGCCTTTGGAATACATGCATTGAATATAAGCTACGTTATAGCGATCCTGCGTTCCATACATCGAGCTGTCGGCGGTACCGGCACCGACTATGCTGCCGCCCAATAAGCCGGTGCCCGCGCCGATGGCGGCTCCTTCCCCTCCACCGATCGCCGCTCCGGCTGCCGCACCTAAAGCCGTACCGATTGCGGCACTGGTGACACCGCTACGCTCAGCCTGTTTTTCAGCGGTTGTGCCGCCTATCTGGATATAAGCGTATTGCCGGCAGACTGCATCGTCGTTGCGGAACTGGTCAAAGGGCATGCCGTCGCCAGGGAGCACCATGACACTGGGGCCGGTAGGCAAGCTGACGCAACCGCTGACTGCCAGCATGACCGTAGACGAAAGAACTATAAAAAAACGTGACATATTTGAACTCCTTAACGAGTTGAAGGCGGTATCGGGTCAACTTGTTGCCAACCTCTAGGGCATTCCTGGATATAAGGATAATAACCTTTAGGGTTGGTACAGTAATACCAGTAGCCTGATGGATATTGTTGCACAATGGGAGGAGGTTGCTGAATGTACACGGGCGGCGTTACCGGTACCGTGATAACGGTCGGCGGATAATAAGGATAATAAAAAGGGTCGCGGTAAAAAGGATCACGGTAATAGGGATAAGAATAAAGCGGTGCGCCGAAAGAAAACCCGAAACTGGAATAACTGCGGTGCGCCCAATTGAAACCGCTATACAAGCTGCAAATCACCAGTAGTATTGCTGATAGCATCAGGTTGGTTTTCATTATTTACTCCTTTCAAAAACAGCAGCTGTTTAACAAAACTGCGAATAGAAGCCTTATGAATTTAGGATCTTATCTGTCGATGCTTATTGCCGAGTGTCACCGGTTAGGGTTAATAAATCCCATACATACCGTTCCAATAAAAGTTGACACCTCGGCGAAGTATAGCGACGAGGAGATTTTTTCTTTTACTCCTTCTTACTAGTCGCCGTCAAATTTACTTATTGCCTTCGAAAGACGCGAAGCCTCTTATAAAACCCAAGCCGACCATCAGCGAGGACTATGCATCAGCGGACAGACATTGATAGAATCTAAAGCGCTGATCCGTCATTGATCCTATTTCACTGCACGCTTTTTCAAGGCCAAGCTGGAGATTAAATGATTCGATATAGGACCGATACACCTTGGGGTGCAATGATTTATGGTTATCATGCATCCTACTTAAAGCCAGGCCAACCATGAAAATGCGCGCTGTGCTCGCAAGCTGGCTGCTGTCATGTCCATTTGCTTGCCTGGGGCAGGACGGCATCATCGACGATCCTTTTGCCACGACTCGGCAAGTGAGCTCAAGCCCCGGAAAAAAACAGTCTGCTCCGGTAGACCCTTGTCGTCTCGACAAGAATAGCGGCCATGCCTGGACGCTGGTGGATGTGATCGACCAAGCGCTTTGCGGCAACCCGCAAACCCGGCAAGCCTGGGCCAATGCCCGCTTTCAGGCGGCACAGGTCGGCATTGCCAAATCAGCCTATTTACCGACCGTAACCTTGAATACCTCAGTTGCGCGGAGCATGAATGCCGCCGGCGGCAGCAACTTACAGTTAACCACCATCACCAGCGCAGGCGGCGCTTCGCAGCCAATCAATCGCTTTACGCCGGTTGTCAGCCTGAATTACCTGCTTTATAACTTCGGCGGCCGCGAAGCGCAGCTTGAAAGCGCGCAAAGAACTTTGGAGGCATCGAACTGGACGCACGACGCCACGCTGCAAACGGTGATGTTTGCTGCGATTCAGGCCTATTACCAAGTATTTGCGACGCAAGCCGCAGCAGAAGCGGCGCTGGTTTCGGAGCAAGCCGGCAATGAAGCATTGAGCGCGGCCCAAAAGCGCTATGAAGTCGGCGCCGCGGCATTGGCCGATGCGCTCCAGGCAAAGACGGCTTTCGCCCAGGCCCGGCTCAACCGCCAAAAAACTGAGGGCGATGCCAGGGTGGCTATAGGCAGTCTGGCCAATGCGTTGGGGCTCGATGCCGACTATCGGCTGGATATTGCGGCTCCGTTCCTGCCCAAACCGGATGCCGAACAGGAAACTATGGTGCATCGCTTGATCGAAGAGGCTAAGGCCATGCGTCCCGATCTGGCCGCAGCCGAAGCCACGGTTAAAGCCGCCGAAGCGAATGTTAAAGCGGCCGAGGCAGGGCATTGGCCGAGCATTTCCGTGATCAGCAATTACGGCTACAGCCACACCAGCCTGCCTAGCGATACGCAAAGCTGGACGATTGGCATGCAGGTCAGTTTGCCGTTGTTCACCGGTTTCAATGTCACCTATCAGATACGCAGCGCAGAAGAGCAGCTCGAAGTTAAGCGAGCCGATTACGATAAGCTTGAGCAATCTGTGAGCCTGGATGTCTGGCGGGCCTACCAGCTGTTAAATACCGCTCTTGAGAGTTTCAAGAGCAGCGAAGATTTGCTGGCCAGTGCCGACCAGTCCGAAAAAGTGGCGATGGGTCGCTACAAGGCCGGGGCCGGCAATATCATCGATCTGTTGAACGCCCAAGCCAGCCACGCCAATGCCAGGCTGCAATTAATCCAGGCCCAATACACTTGGCTGACGCAAAAAGCCCAGCTGGCTCAGGCACTGGGGCGCTTGGATTTTTCCTCCATCCCGTCGAGGTAACACTTTATGGCGCTTCGGTATAAGTTAATCGCTCTTTTCAGCCTGATTGCCATTGCTGTGGGTATATACGGATTCAATGTCTGGCGCAAAGCCGACCAAGACCATAACTACCGGACCGAAAAAATAACCAAAGGCGATATCGTCAAGACCATCTCCGCCAACGGCACCTTAAACCCGGTGGTGCTGGTCAATGTCGGCACGCAGATTTCCGGCGTGATCAACAAACTTAACGTCGATTTCAATGACCGGGTGCATCAAGGCCAGGTGCTGGCGGAAATAGATCCGTCTTTGATTGATGCCCAGCTCGAGCAAAGCCGGGCGACGCTTGCCAATGCGCAGGCTTCGCTCAAGCTTGCCCGGGCCAACGAAGCAAGGGCTAGAGAACTGTATGCCCAGGATTATGTGGCCCGGTCGGAACTCGATCAAGCCATCCAGGCGCGGGAATCCGCCCGGTCGCAAGTGGACTCGGCCATCGGCCAGCTTAAACGCGATCAGGCCAACAAAGGCTATACCATCATCAAATCCCCGGTCTCCGGCGTCGTGGTGTCGCGCAACGTCGACATCGGGCAAACCGTCGCCGCCAGCTTTCAGACACCGACTTTGTTCACCATCGCCCAGGACTTGAAGCGCATGCAGATCGACACTTCGGTTGCCGAGGCCGATGTCGGCGGCATCCGGCTGAATCAAAACGTAAACTTTACCGTGGACGCTTTTCCCGACCGGGTTTTCCAAGGCAAAGTTTTCCGGATCAGGCTGGATTCCAAAGTGCTGCAGAATGTGGTCACTTACGATGTGGTGATCAGCGTGGATAATCTCGAAGAAATCCTGTTGCCGGGCATGACCGCCTTCGTCAACATCGTTATCGACCAAAAAAACGACGTCCTGAAACTGCCGCTGGCGGCGCTCAAGTTCCGCCCTGCCGGAGAGGCCGCCAGCCAGCCGGGCAAACACGTTTATCGCCTGGAGAACAACAAATCCGTAGCGGTTCCGGTGCAGACCGGCATCAGCGATAGCAAATACGCGGAATTAACCGGCGGCAATTTAAAAGAAGGCGACCAGGTGATTCTCGAAGACCAAAACGAGCGCAAGCCCGAGACCAAAGGGCCGGGGCAAAGCGGCTTCCGGGTCAGGGCATTTTGATGCAGCGCCCATTGATCAGCGTCAGCGGATTATCTAAACATTATCTGGAGAACGTGCCGGTGCTCAAGGATATTAATTTCAGCATCGACAGCGGCGAGTTCGTCGCGATCATGGGGCATTCCGGTTCAGGCAAATCGACGCTGATGAACATACTCGGCTGCCTGGACACCGCAACCAGCGGGCATTATTACCTGGAAGACAGGGACACTGCCGCTTTGAGCGCGGACGAACTGGCTATGCTAAGAAACCGACTGATCGGCTTCGTTTTTCAAGGTTTCAATTTGTTGCCGAGAAGCTCAATTTTGGACAATATCGGCTTGCCGTTGCTGTATGCCGGCAAGAGCAAGGCCGAGCGGCGCGAAAAAGCGTTGCTCATGCTGGAGCGGGTCGGCCTGGCTGAATTCGGCGAGCGCAGGCCGAATCAGTTGTCGGGCGGACAACAGCAACGCGTGGCCATTGCCAGAGCATTGGTCACCGATCCCAAACTGATTTTAGCGGACGAGCCGACCGGCAACCTCGACACTCAAACCGGCGAGGACATCATGAAAATTTTCCAGGTTTTGAATGAACAGCACAATATCACCATCATCCTGGTGACCCACGAAGCCGATATTGCCGCCCACGCCCAACGCTTGATTCGCGTGGTCGACGGCCGAATCGCCAGCGATCAGCCGTCATGATTATCGGCGCGCTGTTGGGGGAAGGCTGGGCGGCGATGCGCGCCAACCGGCTGCGCACCTCGTTAACCATGCTGGGCATGGTGTTCGGCGTCGGCGCAGTGATCATGATGCTGGCGATCGGGCAAGGTGCGCAACTGATGGTCAGCGAATCCATCGCCTCGATGGGCAGCAACCTGTTCATCGTACTGTCGGGCTCAACAACGGCAGGAGGCTTGCGGCAAGGCGCCGGCACGGTGCCGACACTAACCCTGGACGATGCCCAAGCCATCAGCGAGTTGCCCGAAATCGCCGCGGTCGCGCCCACCTTTTCCAATACCGCGCAACTGATTTACGCTTCAAGCAACTGGAGCACGCTGGTGTCCGGGACCACGCCCGCTTTTCTTAGTGTACGTGAATGGACGGTCAGTTCCGGGGAAGCCTTCAGCGATAGCGACGTACGCTCGGCAACCCGGGTGTTGCTGATGGGCCAAACCGTGGTTCGCAACCTGTTCGGCGATGAGGACCCGGTCGGGAAAATGGTCCGGGTGAAAAACAGCCCTTTCCTGGTGATAGGCGTTCTGGCGCCGAAAGGCCAAAGCCTGGATGGGCGGGATCAGGACGATACCGTGTTTATTCCCATTACCACCGCTCAGCGCCAGCTGTTCGGTACCGAATTTCCCGGCATGGTGCGCTTTATTATGGTCAAAGCCAAATCGGCCGAAGTCATGGATAGAGCCGAACGGGAGATGATCGAATTGCTCAGGGCAAGGCATCGAATTAGCGAAAGACAGGAAGACGATTTTACCGTCCGCAACCTCACCGCAGTTGCGCAAGCTGCTGCCGGTACTACCAAGGCGATGGCGACAATGCTCGGCGCAATCGCGTCGGTGTCGCTGCTGGTCGGCGGCATCGGCATCATGAATATCATGCTGGTTTCGGTCACTGAAAGAACCCGCGAAATCGGCATCCGCATGGCGATAGGGGCAAGACGGCGCGACATCCTGCTGCAATTTCTGTTTGAAGCGGTGATGATCTCGCTGGCCGGAAGCTTGATCGGCGTCGTGGTAGGCATCGCCTGCGCTTATTTCTTCAGCCGCTTCAATGACGCGCTGGTGGTCGTAACCTTAAGTTCGGTATTGCTCGCTTTCGGCGTAGCCGTCGCGGTTGGCGTATTCTTCGGCTTCTATCCGGCGCGCAAGGCCGCCAACCTCAAGCCCATTGAAGCGCTCCGGTTTCAATAGCAATGGTTGTGTCCTGCCAATTATACGGGCTGCAAGCTATGCTACGAATCCTCATCAGATTTTGTCTGTATGGGCAGGGTGAAATAAAAAGAAGTACCTCTTCCGGGTTCGCTATTGAAATGCAATGTTCCCTCATGGGCTTCAACCAGTGAGCGAGTGATCGATAGGCCCATGCCCATGCCGTCCGATTTGGTGGTATAAAAAGGCGTCAATATTTTTTGTTGTTGCTCTTTATCCAGCCCCGGCCCGTTGTCCTTCACCCTGACCTGAATGCTGTTGTTGAGCGTCAGCTGGCTTTGGATGGATATTTTTCGTTGTTGTTCTGGGGGTAAATTTTTTAAGGCTTCAATGCTGTTTCGCAGCAGGTTGATAATGACCTGTTCGATTTGTATCTGATCCACATACACTGGCGGCAGGTTGTGTTCAAGCTCAAAGGCCAGCCTGATGCGGTTTTGTTTAAGTTCCGCCATACACAGGTCGACGGCGTTGTGAATCAAGACATTAATATTGGCGATGGAACGATGTTTGGCTTGAGATTTGACGAACTCCCGCATGCGATGAATGATCCGTCCGGCCCTTAACGCTTGTTGCTGGGTTTTATATAGAATTTCTGTCAGCCTTACCAAGTCAGGATTTTCTTTGTTGATCAGGTTTAAGCTGACTTGCGCATAGCTGGAAATGGCGGACAGCGGCTGGTTGACTTCATGAGCGATGCCGGAGGCCATTTCCCCCATCAGCCCCAGGCGCGTGGCATGGGCGAGTTCGTCCAGGTGTTCCTTGTCTTGCTGTTCCTGATGTTTGCGCAAGCTCACGTCGCGTACGATGCTGGTCACGTAATCGGTATCATTGATTGAATATCTTGCTTGGGACAGATCCAGAGGCACCACAGAACCGTTTTTGTGCAGGCCTTCAACTTCCTGGATTTGACCTTCAGGTTTTGCTACAGGAGGCGAGCCGGCGCTTGGCGGTGACGGTATGAGTTTGCTGATATTGCAGCCAACCAGCTCTTCCGGCTGATAGCCGAAAATGGTTTCTACGGCAGCATTCGCGGATCTGATGGTGCCTGATAGATCATGAGTGATAAAACCTTCCACTGACGCATCAAAAATGGCATTGAGCTTGGCTTCAATTTGTTTGCGCCGGGTAATATCGTACAGGATGATCAACTGCTCACCCGCAAAATTGGGTTGAATCGCCGCAGCGCTCGCCAACACGGTTTTAACGCCGTTGTTCTTGCAGCGAATAGCCACTTCCAAAGGCGAAAAGCCGGTCTGCTCCTGTTTGGCTTTTTCCAGCGATGTTTGCCAGGTAACTTCGAACCAATGACGGTAGTCCGGATCAGGAGAGGCTTTCGAAAACCAGTCCGCCACCGTCGGAATATCATCCTGGGTGTAACCAAAAGTTTGCACAAAGGCCGGGTTCAGGAAGGTGATGTTTAACTTTTCATCGTTCAACGCCATCGGCACCGGAGATGCTTCAATAATCGAACGGAACTTCGCCTCGCTGGTTTTTAGCTGAATCTCCATTAACTTGCGCTCGGTGATGTTTTCATGGCTGACCACAACCCCTCGGCGGGAACCTTGCAATGGCAATACCGTCATATGAAACCAGCGTTGCCGATCGGGCGAGTGACACGGGTATTCTAAATAGAAAGTTTCCTGCTCACCCGCCAGCACTCTTGCAATACCGGTTTGAGCAGAGCTTTCATCATCGCTATGAGATTGACCGGAAGCATTTTCACAGGCGTCCATATAGTTAAAATCCAACAAGCTCTGGTCGGCTTCGGATAAACCATTTTCCGTCGCAAACCGTCGCCACGCGTTGTTGACGCTGACAATAACGCCCTGCTCATCCAGCACGGCAATGTGCGCGGTCAATGAGTTAAGTATGCTGACGTTAAAAGCATCGCTGTCGCGCAGTTTTTCCTCCATCTGTTTGCGTTCGGTGATGTCCAGCGCCACACCCTGGAGTTCGGTAATCGCTCCACTGTCGTCCCGTATGGCTTCCCCGCGTGCCAGCATCCAGCCGTGCGTGCCGTCAGCTTTGACCGTTTCAAGTTCCAGTTCATAGGGAATCCCGGCTTTTTTAGTGTGCAACAGCGCAGTGCTCAACCGTTTCCAGCTCTCAGGAGTGAAGAACCGGAAGTGCTCCGGATAATCCGGTGGCGGTAACTCCGGGTTTAAACCCAATATGCGGTAAAGTTCCTCTGACCAGACGACATGATTAGTCATTAAATCCAGCTGCCAGCTACCTACATGGGCGATCCGTTGCGCTTCTTTCAGTTTCTTCTGGTTTTGCCGTAGCGCTTCTTCCGCGTGTTTACGAACAGAAATATCTTTATGCGTGCCGATCATGCGCAAGGGCTTGCCGTCTTCGTTATGGCTGACCACCATGCCTCGAGCCAGAATCCATTTGTAACTTCCATCTTTGCAACGCAAGCGGTATTCAACGAGGTAAAGAGGCGTTTTTCCGTTCAGATAAGCTTGTACTGCTTCGGTTACGCGCGGCCTATCATCAGGATGGATACGGTTTATCCATTCCTGTAAATTAGGCAGGATATCGTTTTCGGCATACCCCAACATTTCTTTCCAACGAGTGGTATACATGGCTTCATCGGTTTGGAGATTCCAGTCCCATACACCATCGCCGGAACCATGGACAGCAAATTTCCAACGATATTCGCTTTCCCTTAAGGCCTGTTCTGTTTCTTCTCTTTTTTGTATTTCAGATTGCAGTTGGGCAACGCTAGGTAAAGACAAGGCTCTGGGAATAACCCACAGCATTACGATAGCGGTGGAGACAGAAACAATCGCTGTAAGCGCTTTAAAGAAGCCGTCCAGCCAATATAAAGGTGTCCAGATCGTGATAGCCGACAGTAAATGCGTAGTGCCGCAAGCGATAATAAATGCGGCAAACATGACGGCTAGCCACGGATAGGGAAAATCCTTACGCTGCCGAATGAAATAGACCAGCGTCAAAGGGATGGAATAATAGGCGAGGGTGATCAGCAGATCGGAAATAACGTGAAGCCAAAGCAATACAGGCTGCCATGAAAGGCAATAGCCATGCGGAGTGAAATCGTTTGTAGCAAAAAAATCAATAAATGGCTGCATTTATAAGGTATAGAAAAAAAGTAACAAAGGTGTGCCACTTTTTGGATGGCTTAAAGCAGCCTTCGTTCCGTGTGCTGCCAGGAAAAACGGGAGTTAAAAAAATGTCAGGGCCTTAGAAAGTCAAAAAGCGATAGGGTTAATAGCAGAATAAAGAGTTTAATTTTCCAATCAATAGGCACTATTACTTACTCGAAGGTAGCGAGCTGCCGGTTAAACTGGTCCGGAACAGCGCACAACAAAAGAGATTGACTTGCTTGCCCGCTGTGGAACAATGAAACTAATTGATCAGACTACTTTTTTGATCCAATTTCCGGTTTCAAAGATGAGTGGCTAAAAACCGGGGATTCTTGCTGATGGGGTTAACCTATGACTCAAAAATCTTTAGGCGAATTACGAAAAATAGTTCATCAGGCTTATTTAGCCGATGAAAAAAGCCTCATCAGCGAATTGCTCTACTGCGTATGGGCACGGTTTGCGCTTTTCAGAAAGCCTTCGCCCCGGCCTTTCAATGAAAGGAGAGGCGGGCAGCAACTGCAATTTGCACCGCTGCTGAACATATCGGCATTAAACGGTTACGACCCGGCTTCGATAACCGAGTGTGCCAGAACGCTGGCCACCGCAGTCAGAGCAAAAAAGCATCAGCAATCTGCAATTGAAGCCTTCCTTGAGGAATATCAGCTGACCTCCCGCGAGGGCATTATTTTAATGGGTATCGCCGAAGCTTTGCTGCGCATTCCCGACACTCGGACACAAGACCAGCTGTTACAGGAAAAACTCACCGGCGTAGACTGGCAAAGCCATTTGCATCATAGCGATTCCCTGCTGGTCAATTTGGCGACCAGAGCGCTGTTATTTGCCGGAGACTTTGAAGCGCATACGCATAATGGGTCTCCGGCCTTTGACCAGCTGCTGTCCCGGATGGGCGCGCCGTTAATACGTGCCGCGGTTAAGCAGGCCATGCAGCATCTGGCGTTGCAGTTTGTCTTTGCGGAGACCATACAGCAAGCCGTTCAGCGCAGCGGGCAGGACCCGGTGTTCCGCTATTCTTTCGATATGCTGGGCGAGGCGGCGCTGACTGAGGCCGATGCAGAGCGTTATTTCGACGCCTATCGTTCGGCGATTAAGGCGCTGGCCGGACATGCTGCCTCTGCCGATATTCACGATAATCCGGGCATATCGATTAAATTATCCGCTTTATGTCCCCGTTTCGAACCATTGCAGCATGTCCGTGCCGTCAAAGAGTTGACCGGAAAACTGCTGGCCTTGGCGCAGGAAGCCCGCTCAGCCAATATCGCGATCACTGTCGATGCCGAAGAGTCCGAGCGCCTGGACATGACGCTGGATGTTTTTGCCGCGGTTTTCAATTATCCCGGTCTGGACGGCTGGCCGGGGCTGGGCATAGCGGTACAGGCTTATCAAAAAAGGGCGCTGCCGGTGATCCGCTGGCTGGCTCAACTGGCCGAAGGCCGGCATCGCAAGATTCCGGTGCGTCTGGTCAAGGGCGCTTATTGGGATAGCGAAATTAAACGGGCGCAGGAGAACGGCCTGGCCGATTATCCGGTGTTTGCCCGAAAGTCGGTGACCGACTTATCCTATCTGGCCTGCGCGCAGATTATCATGTCCAAGCCGGATGCCTTTTATCCCCAGTTTGCCAGCCATAATGCCCATACTGTCGCCGCTATTCACCAGCTCGGGCAGCAGCATCCGGGCTACGAGTTCCAGCGCTTGCACGGCATGGGCGAGAGCCTGTACCGGGAAATCATCGAGGTGCAAGACTGGCGGATTCCCTGCCGCATTTATGCGCCGGTCGGCGCTTATCATGAGTTGCTGCCTTACTTGGTCAGGCGCTTGCTGGAAAACGGCGCCAATACGTCTTTCATCAATCAAATCAGCCGGTCGGACATCAGCATCGACGTATTGATCAGCGATCCGGTCGCGGCGGTAAAAATACCGGTTCATCGCCCTCTCGTCTTGCCCCGCGATTTGTTCGGCGAGCAGCGGCTTAATTCTTCCGGGCTGAACCTGGCCGACCCCGAGCAGCTGGGAGCGGTGCAGCAAACCCTGGACGGGCTGGTCGATAAGCACTGGACGGCCATGCCGTTAATCAACGGCAGTCCCTGCGACGGCAACGAGCGTGTTATCGTCAATCCTTACGATAACCGGCTAACGGTCGGCTCGGTAACGTTTGCGGAACCGGCAGCTATCGGCGAAGCGGTCACCGAAGCGGCACAGGCCTTCGAAAGCTGGCGGCTGCGCCCGGCCGCGCAGCGCGCCGAGTATTTGAAAAAGGCTGCCGATCTGCTGGAAGCAAACCGGCTGGAGCTGGTTTCCTTGTGCGTGCGCGAAGGCGGCCGGACCATTAAAGACGCATTGGCGGAAGTCAGGGAAGCCGTCGATTTTTGCCGTTATTACGCCCAGTCCGCGCTGGAGTTGTTCGGCAAACCGATCCGGCTACCCGGCCCAACCGGCGAGGAAAACTGGCTTTATCATTACGGCCGCGGCGTCTATGTCTGTATCAGCCCGTGGAATTTTCCGATCGCCATTTTTGTCGGCCAGATCGCCGCGGCGTTGGCCGCCGGCAATACCGTCATCGCCAAACCGGCCAGCCAGACCGCATTAACCGCGATGCACTGTGTCCGGTTGCTGCATCAGGCCGGCATACCCGGCTCGGTGTTGCAGTTTTTGCCGGTGGACGGGCGTTCGGTTGGCGAGCATCTGCTGCCTGATCCCAGAATTGCGGGCGTGGTTTTTACCGGCTCCACGGAAACGGCGCAGTTCATCAACCGGCAATTGGCCGAACATCATCAAAATATTGTGCCGCTGATTGCCGAAACCGGCGGCCAGAATGTGCTGATTGCCGACACGTCGGCATTGCTCGAGCAGCTGGTGCCGGATGCGGTGGTTTCGGCGTTTAACAGCGTCGGCCAGCGTTGTTCGGCTTTGCGGACCTTATTCGTGCCGGAGGAAATTGCCGATAAAACCATAGCAATGCTGATCGGCGTCATGCAGGAGTTGACTATCGGCAATCCCGGCGCTTATCAAACCGACCTGGGGCCGATTATCGATCATGCCGCGCTAACGCCACTAGCTGAGCATCTGCAAACCATACAGAAGCAGGCGCAGCTGCTTTATCAACTGCCGCTGCCGGACGGCTTGAAACATGGCAGTTTTTTCCCGCCTAGCTTGATAGAGATACAGTCGTTATCGCAACTGACCCGGGAAGTGTTCGGGCCGGTATTGCACCTGATCCGTTACCGCCAATCCGAACTCGATCTGGTTATCGCCGATGTCAACGCGACCGGCTACGGCCTGACGCTGGGCGTACATACCCGGATAGACAGTATGTTTAATGCCATCCGGCAGGGCGTAAAAGTCGGCAATATCTATGTCAATCGGAATATGATCGGCGCTGTGGTCGGTGCGCAGCCTTTCGGCGGCACGGGACTTTCCGGCACCGGCCCGAAAGCGGGCGGCCCCGATTACTTACGCCGCTTCGCCATTGAACAGACGGTCTCGGTAAACACTGCCGCTTTAGGCGGCAATGCCGGTTTGCTGGCGCAGGATTTACGCTGAGTTAACGTCGTTTCGGCTGGGTGGTTTGAGGCGGCTCAGGCTCGTCCTCATCGTCATCCGGAGGCGGGAGCTGATCCCATCCCTGCTGCATGCCATACATGATTCCCGGTACAGGAACCTGGTGCCCTTTGCTGTACATGCATTGGGTGTAGATGATGTCGTAATTTTGTTGGGCTTCGTCTTTGGAATCGATATCTTCTTCCGCGGCTATAACCTGCTTGCGGGTAAGTTGCCTGCATAGCAGGTCTTCATTATGGAACTGGTCAAAGTTTTTGTCGGCGCCCGGCAGCACTAAAACGCTCGGGCCGCTCGGCGTTGTCGAACAGGCGCTGAGCAAGAAAACAGACATAAGGATTATCAGGATCTGTAACATTTAGCATACCTCCGTTAAGGGACAACATTCCGCCAGATAGTTGCACAATCCCTGTTATAGGGATAATAGCCCGAAGGATAAGTGCAGTAATACCAATAGCCGGGCTGCTGCTCTATAGGCAGAGAATTAATTCTCTGCCATCCGGACGGACATTCCTGCACATAGGGATAATAACCGGCAGGGCTGGAGCAATAGTCCCCGCTATTCGGCCCGAACGATGGCATATTAAGTACCGTCCCCTGGTCGATATAAGAAGGCGGGCTAAAGGGCGTTACCGTAGACGGTGAAGAATAGTAGGGCTGAAAGGAATAATAAGGCCAGTAATAGAACTCCGGCCGGGAGTAGGGGGATTCTATCAGGAGACGTTCCCTGTCACGGTCGTGCTGTCGAGATTTTCCATGACCTTCCCCGGAAGCGCGTTTATGACCAATGCCGGGATTGCTTTTGCGGCCCTCATTAACAGCACGCCCATGGGCGCTCCCGCTGACATCAGCCGAGCGGTCTTCGTGTTGACTGCCGTCACGCGCCAAGGCGCCGTCGCTGATTAATAACGCAACAAGAATCATCGGCGCAATTGATAATCTTCCAGTCATTGTGGTCATTTTATTTTTACCGAAATGGACTAAAGAGATCAGGCTCCGGCGCATCACTTAGGCTTCAACGCGAACGCGGACTTCGAAAGCCGCGTCCCTGTGCGCCCGGACTTCGGAAGATCCGTCCCGGCGCCCCCGGACTGCGCCAGCCCTGTCCTTGTCCTTGCCAACTACGGCCCTGCCAACCATGACCTTGCCAACCGCGTCCTCGCCAATAACCGGGCCGGTCGTAGCCCCTCCAGCCTCCGCCGTAATAACGCGGACTATATCTATAGCCGTAATAACGCGGACTATATGGATAATAGCGCGGGCTATAGCCGTACCCGCCGTAAACCCCATAAGTTCCGTAGCTATATCCGCCGTAAGGGGCATAACTGTAGGAAACTCCGACATTGTCGTATGGCCGAGCATAAATGGCACAACCATTCAGAGCGTACATAATCCCTGAAAGGGCGATTGCAATCGCTAAGCGTTTCATTGTTGGCTCTCCTCAGTCGGTTGGGGCACCTGTCTCTCGGAAATACAGCCGGGCTTGTTGCAGGGTTTATTTTCTAAGTGTAGGCGACGGTTCTTGCCAAAGTAGAATACTGCCCCTACTGCCACCTTGAATAGATGGGACGGATCAATGAGAAATCGTTTTTATAATTTCACAAGAAAACACCGGTATCAATACGTATAACTACGAGCGTTTATAGGCTATTCATTAATAGGCATTTTTACGGATTGTGCAAACGATTGGCCTTCTCTAACCTGATGAGCAGCTCATCCATATTCAGCTGGTTTTTAGGATGGGATATTGCCGGAAGAATAAGGTGTCGCTAACGCGAAGGTTATTTAAATCGGGTTCTCACTCCCGACAGATAATGTTGATGGGTTTCTAACGAGTCGCTAGTGCTCTGCACCCGTCCCACAGCCAAAAGCTCCGGTGCTCGGCGCGGCATACGGGAGAAAATCTCCTGCGTAACACCACGCTTTAATTTATTTATGGATACATGAGGCCTCTTGATATGCAGAACTCCGAAGCTATGCTTGCCGCCAATCTGCCGCAGTTAATCATCTATTTCGGAGCTGTAGTGGCAATCACCGGCATCATGCTCGGCGGTGCGTATCTGCTGGGGCAGAGGCACAGCGCTAAAGCTGCCGACGAGCCTTTTGAGTCGGGCATTGTTCCGGTCGGCGATGTCCATATCCATTTTTCCGTTCAGTTTTATTTGCTGGCGATCTTTTTTGTTATTTTCGATATGGAAAGCGTGTTTCTGTTCGCTTGGGCCGTTGCGCTGCAAGAAGCAGGCTGGGCCGGTTTTATCGAAGCGCTGATTTTTATCGGCGTATTACTCGCTGCATTAATTTACCTGTGGTTGATAGGCGCGCTTGATTGGCGTACCCGCAGGCAGCGCATTGATTCATCCGACAGCGAGCCATAGGAGCAACTATGAAGCATTGGACTCTAACCGAAGCGGATAAAGATCCGGTTCCGCAACCCGGGCAGCAGACTTATGAAGAGGCGTTGCGGCGCAACTTCCTGTTCGCAAAACTTGAGGACATGGTGGCTTGGGGACAGTCCAATTCCGTCTGGCCGTTTAACTTCGGCTTGTCCTGCTGTTATGTGGAGATGGCGACCGCGTTTACCAGCCGCCACGATATAGCCCGTTTCGGTTCTGAAGTGATCAGGGGCTCGCCGCGTCAGGCAGACCTGATCGTCATTTCAGGCACGGTTTTCAGGAAAATGGCGCCCGTGGTCAAGCGGCTCTACGATCAGCTGCTGGAGCCGCGCTGGGTTATATCCATGGGCTCCTGCGCCAACTCCGGCGGCATGTACGATATTTACAGCGTCGTGCAGGGGGTGGACAAATTTTTGCCGGTGGACGTTTATGTGCCGGGCTGCCCGCCCCGGCCTGAGGCATTGCAGCAAGGATTGCTGCTGTTGCAGGATGCCATAGGCAAGGAAAGGCGTCCGTTAAGCTGGACGGTCGGCGAGCAGACGGTGATTAAACCGCCCAAACCCAGTTACCGTGATTTGCTGACGGAAGAAAGAATGCGCACGCAGCAGTTGAGAAGTCCGGACGAGATATAGCCGGTGTGTAAGGCACCGTTTATGCACCACGAAGAACACGAACGACTGCACGGATGCAGGAGGTAGAGCAATGCAGGAGCAATTGCCGAGAGCACGAAGATATACGTGATGCAAATTCCATGGTCAACGTAGGATGGGTAGAGCGTAGCGAAACCCATCATTACCGTAAACGATGGGTTTCGCTACGCTCTACCCATCCTACCGCTGACAATAAGTTTATGTTTGTCTTCGTGTCCTTCGTGTTCTTCGTGGTGAATATTTCAATCGATGAATTAAGGAGATGACCACATTGGACGGTAACACTGATAACATCGCCATGCCTTCTGAAACTCCGCAAATCGTACGCGAGCTGACAGAACAAACGGGCATCAATGACTTTACCGTGCAGCCGACCCGCGATGGCATCCCCACGCTTTGGGTTTCAAAAGCTAACCTGCGCACGATTCTCAGCTATCTAAAATTGCAGGCAGCTTCTCCCTATACTTTGCTGTTCGACCTGACTGCCATTGACGAGAGCCGGCGTACGCATCGGCAAGGGTTCCCCGACAGTGAATTTACCGTTGTTTATCACTTGCTTTCGTTTGACCGCAACCAGGACATTCGCCTCAAGGTTGCGTTGGCCGCCCCCGACTTGAACCTCCCGACCATCAGCGACCTTTGGCCTTCGGCCAATTGGTACGAGCGTGAAGTATGGGATATGTTCGGCATCACCTTTGACGGCCATCCGCATCTGAAGCGCATTTTGATGCCGCCGACTTGGCAGGGCCATCCCTTACGCAAAGATCATTACGCCCGTGCGACCGAAGTGGAACCTTTCAGCCTTTCCGATGAGCAGCAGGACATCGAACAGGATGCCTTGCGATTCGTGCCGGAAGAGTGGGGCATGCGGCGGCAAAGCGAAGACAGCGATTTCATGTTCCTGAATTTGGGCCCCAATCATCCCAGCGTGCACGGCGTGTTCCGTATCGCGTTGCAGCTGGACGGCGAAGAGATCGTCGATGCGCTGCCGGACATCGGCTATCACCACCGCGGTGCGGAAAAAATGGGCGAACGTCAGTCCTGGCACACCTACATCCCTTATACGGACCGGGTCGATTATCTGGGAGGCTCGATGAATAATCTGCCTTATGTGCTCGCCGTGGAGCAACTGGCCGGCATCGAGGTTCCGGAACGGGCTCAAGTCATCCGTGTGATGATCTGCGAGCTTTACCGTATTGCCAGCCATTTGCTGTTTTACGGCACTTATGCCCAGGATTTGGGGCAGATGTCGCCGATTTTTTACATGTTTATCGACCGTGAAAAAGTGTTCGATATTCTTGAATCGATTAGTGGCGCGCGCATGCATTCCAGCTACTTCCGTATCGGCGGCGTTGCGATGGACTTGCCCAAAGGATGGGATCAACGCCTGCGCGAGTTTATCGACTATTTTCCTGCCCGATTGGACCAATACGACAAAATGGTGCTGAAAAACAGCACGCTCAAGCGCCGGACGCAGGGCATCGGCGCTTATAACACCGCAGAAGCTATCGACTGGAGCGTGACCGGTCCGAACCTTCGCGCAACAGGGTTTGCATGGGATTACCGCAAGGCGCGGCCTTATTCGGGCTATGAAAACTTCGAGTTTGAAATACCCACCGGCAATAACGGCGATTGTTACGACCGTTGCACCGTGCGGGTAGAAGAGATGCGCCAGAGCCTGCGCATCATCAAGCAATGTGTGGATAACATGCCGGAAGGGCCGCACAAAGCCTATCATCCGCTGACCACGCCGCCGCCTAAACAGCGCACGCTGCATGATATAGAAACCCTGATCCAGCATTTTCTGAACACGAGCTGGGGACCGGTGATTCCTGCCGGCGAATCCTCGGTAACTGTTGAGGCCACCAAGGGCTTGAACGCCTACTATTTGACCAGCGACGGCGGCACCATGTCCTATCGAACCCGCATTCGCACCCCTTCGTTCCCGCATCTGCAAATGATACCGATGATGTGCCGCGGGATGATGGTCGCCGACCTGATTGCAATATTGGCCAGCATCGATTTTGTGATGGCTGACGTGGACCGCTGATATGGATAAGCCGACTTTAAGCCTTGAAGAAATCGCGGAGATTAATGCCGAGATCGGGCATTACCCGGATAAAGCCGCGGTTGCTATCGAGGCGCTGAAAATCGTCCAGAAACACCGCCGCTGGGTTTCCGATGAATGCCTGGTTGCTGTCGCCGAGTTGCTGGATATATCGCCTGCGCAATTGGAAGCGGTGGCGACTTTCTACAACCTGATTTACCGCCAACCGGTCGGTAAAACCGTCATTCATTATTGCAACAGCGTGACTTGCTGGATGCTGGGCGGCGACCGGGTAGGCGAACGCCTGTGCCGGCATTTGAATGTCGGATTGGGCGAAATGTCGGCGGACGGCGAATACACCGTATTGCCGATTGTTTGCCTGGGCGCTTGCGACCATGCGCCGGTTGCGATGGTCGGTGATGAGCTGAGGCTCGACATTGGCGAAGACGCCGTTAACGAGATTCTCGGAAAAAGGTAACGCACCATGGAACAGACCAATAAACCGCTGACTAAAAACATCCGTCCGGACCGCGCTTTTGCGACGCTGGCCGATTATGAAAGCAGCGGCGGTTATCAAGGACTGCGCAAAGCCGTCACAGAATTACAACCCAAAGATGTGCAGCAATGGGTTAAGGATGCCGGATTGCGGGGCCGTGGCGGATCGGGTTTTAGTGCCGGTCTCAAATGGAGTTTGATTGCCTTGGATGGCGGTGCCTCACATAGCCACTACCTGATTGCCAATGCCGATGAAATGGAGCCGGGAACGTTCAAGGACAGGATGCTGATGGAGCGAGACCCGCACCAGTTAATCGAGGGCATGATTATTGCGGCTTATGCGATTCAGGCCAATACCGCCTATATCTTCCTGCGCGGAGAATATCATCTTGCCGGGCAGCGTCTGGACAATGCGTTGCAGGAAGCCCGATCCAAGGGCTACCTGGGCGAACATATTCTGGATTCCGATTTCAACCTGGAGATAACCCTGCATACCAGCGCAGGGCGTTATATTTGCGGAGAGGAAACGGCGCTGCTGAATGCCCTTGAGGGAAGGCGAGCCACGCCCCGCGCCAAACCGCCTTTTCCGCTGGTCACCGGGCTCTGGGGCAAGCCGACGGTAGTCAATAATGTCGAAACCTTATGCAATGTGCCGCACATTCTGCATTACGGCGTTGACTGGTATCAAGGGTTGGGCCGGAGCGCAGACAAGGGCACCAAATTATTCGGTGTCAGCGGCCGCGTTAAATGTCCCGGTTTATGGGAACTGCCGATGGGCATCCCGATTCGGGAAATTATCGAGAACTATGCCGGGGGCATGCAGGACGGCTACAAGTTGCGCGGCTTCTTGCCCGGCGGCGCCTCAACCGATTTCCTGCTACCCGAACATCTGGACGTGGTTATGGATTATGAAGCCGTCGCCAAAGCCGGAAGCCGTATGGGCACCGGAGCCATCATCGTGCTCGATGACAAGACCTGCCCGGTGCAAATGGTACTGAACCTGGAGCAGTTCTTTGCCCAGGAATCCTGCGGCTGGTGTACGCCGTGCCGGGACGGGCTGCCCTGGACGGTAACCTTGCTGAAAGACATCATCGCAGGGAAGGGACGCATTGAAGACCTTGATACCCTGGCCGGACTCACCCGCATGCTGGGCCCCGGAAATACTTTTTGCGCGTTGGCTCCGGGAGCCATGGAGCCGCTGCAAAGCGCGTTGAAGTATTTTCGCGAGGATTTTGAACGCTACATCACAGTCAAGGAGCCTGCGTAATGGCGCATATCGAAATCGACGGCCGGTTTTATGAGGTTCAGGACGGCGACAACCTGCTGTCCGCCTGTTTGTCGCTGGGTCTGAATCTGCCTTATTTTTGCTGGCATCCGGCGCTGGGTTCGGCGGGCGCTTGCCGGCAGTGCGCAGTCATCCAGTACAAGGATGCGGAAGACCAGCGCGGACGGCTGGTCATGGCCTGCATGACGCCGGTAGCTGACGGGATGCGTATTTCCCTGGACGCCGAACAGGCGCGGAATTTCCGCAGCGATAATATCGAACTGTTGATGACCAATCATCCCCACGACTGTCCGGTCTGCGAGGAGGGCGGCGAGTGTCATTTGCAGGATATGACGGTCATGACCGGCCATACTTTCCGGCGCTATCGGGGGCTTAAGCGAACCCATAACAACCAGGATCTCGGCCCGTTTATCAATCACGAAATGAACCGCTGTATCGCCTGCTACCGTTGCGTGCGTTTTTATGACGATTACGCCGGGGGCAAAGACCTGCAAGTCTTGGGCATACATAACAACGTCTATTTCGGCCGTTTTGAGGATGGCGCGTTGGAAAACGAATTCAGCGGCAATCTGGTCGAAGTCTGTCCCACCGGGGTGTTCACCGACAAAACCTTCAGCGCCCATTATGTGCGCAAATGGGATGTGCAAACCGCGCCGTCGATTTGCGTCCATTGCGGCCTGGGCTGCAATACTGCTCCCGGCGAACGCTACGGAGAGCTCAGGCGGATCATCAACCGTTATCACGGCGATATCAACGGCTACTTTCTCTGCGACAGGGGGCGCTTCGGTTACGGCTTCGTCAATAGTCCCGAGCGCGTCCGGAAAGCGAAGCTCAAAGGCTACCCGGATATTACCGCCGATACCGCGGAAACCTGTTTCCGCAACCTGATGAAAGCTTCCAAGCCGCCGATAGGCATCGGCTCGCCGCGCGCCTCGCTGGAAGCCAATTTTGCGCTACGCACGCTGGTCGGGGAGGAAAACTTCTTCCTCGGCCTGGAGGATACCGAACATACCTTGCTTAACACCATTGTCGAACTGATGACGGACGGCGGCATTCGTTCGCCGTCGCTGCGCGAGGTCGAACAAGCCGATGCGGTGCTGATTCTCGGCGAAGATGTCACCCACAGTGCGCCAAGGCTGGCGCTGTCGTTGCGTCAGGCGGCTCGCAACGCCTCGTTCGACCTTGGTCTTAAAGTGCACATAGCGCCTTGGCAGGATATTGCGATCAGGAATTTAGATAAACATGTTTCAACGCCGGTGTTTATTGCCAGTATTTGCGCAACGCGCCTCGACGATACCGCAGCGAACACTTACCGGGGCAGCCCGGAAGACCTTGCCCGCCTGGGCTTTGCGATCGCCCATCATCTTGATCAGTCGGCTCCCGCGCCTGCCGCTCTAGGCGATGCCGAACAATCGCTGGCAGCCAGCATTGCCGATACCCTGAAACAGGCCAAGCGCCCGCTGATCGTATCCGGAACCGGCTGCGTGAGCCTTGCCGTCATTCAGGCCGCCTACAATGTCGCCAAGGCGCTGCCGTCAGCCGATAAACAACTGGCTTTTACGGTCCCTGAATGCAACAGCCTGGGGTTAGTCATGATGGGCGGCTTGCCGTTAGCGCAAGCTTTCGAGCGGGTCGGCAACGGTCTGGCAGACACGCTGGTGATTCTTGAGAACGATCTTTACCGCCGGGCGCCGGGTCGAAATGTGGACTTGTTTTTGCAGCTTGCCGATCATGTCGTGGCGATAGACAGTCTGGAAAATAGAACCACCGGGCATGCCGAATTGGTATTGCCGGCGTCGACGTTCGCCGAGTCCGAAGGTACTTTGGTCAATAACGAAGGGCGGGCTCAACGATATTTTCCGGTGTACCCGCAAACAGAATCGTTACGCGGCAGTTGGCAGTGGCTGACCGGGGCCATGGAAGATTGCCCGTGGCCGCATCACGACATGCTGACAGCCGCTTGCGCCAGCGCCTTTCCTTACCTTGCCGGTATCACTCAGGCTGCGCCAGGTGCGGATTACACAGTCAAAGGCAGCAAGATCCCAAGGCAACCGCACCGCTACAGCGGCCGTACCGCGATGTATGCCAACATCAATGTCAGCGAGTCCAGCCAGCCGCAGGATACCGAAACGCCGTTCGCTTTTTCGATGGAAGGCGATACAGCGCAAGTACCGCCGGCTTTATTGCCGGTCATTTGGGCTCCGGGCTGGAACTCCAATCAGGCGATCAACAAATTCCAGCAACAAACAGGCGGTCATCTGGCCGACGGAGATGCCGGGGTGCGGTTGATCGAAGCGGCCGGTACACGGTCTTGGTTTGATGACATTCCGGCCGGATTCGTGCCGACGCCGGGGCGCTGGCGAATCGTGCCCTTGCCGCACATTTTCGGCACTGAGGAACTCAGTCTGCATTCGCCTCCGGTAGCCGAACGGATGCCCGATTTCTGCGTGTTGCTGAATCCTTCGGATGCTGACGCTTTGGGCATCGAAAGCGGCGAGTCAGTGGAAATCAGCAGTATTGCAGGAAATTTGGGGGTGAAGATTCCGGTGCAGATTGAAAAGACGCTGCCCTCCGGCTTATTGGGCATAACCGCGGGACTGCCTGCGTTCCAGTTTTTGCAAGGCTGGACTCAGGCCGTTTTAAAAAAAGCTAACCAGGAGACGCAGTTATGAATGCGGGTCTTGGCGAGGCAGCGGATATTATCGGCATTCTGGCCTCGGTGATCGTCGTTGCCGCGATGTTGATCTGGGTGGAGAGGCGTTTGCTGGCGGTCTGGCAGGACCGTTTGGGCCCCAACCGGGTCGGGCCTTTCGGCTTAATGCAGGTGGCGGCGGACATGATCAAAATGTTTTTCAAGGAAGACTGGACGCCGCCTTTTGCCGACAAGCCGGTGTTTATCCTGGCGCCGACTATCGTCTTTATCACGATGCTGACCGGCTTCGCGGTCGTGCCTTTTGCGCCGGGCGTCGGCATTATCGATTTCAACTTCGGGCTGCTGTACTTTCTGGCGCTGACCTCGCTGTCCGTTTACAGCATTGTGCTGGCTGGCTATGCGTCCAACAATAAATACTCTCTGCTTGGCGGCCTTCGGGCCGCGGCGCAGACCGTCAGCTACGAGGTGTTCATGGGCATTTCCATCATGGGCGTGGTGATGCTGTCCGGCACTTTTAATCTAAGGGAGATTGTCGAAGCCCAGCGGGACGGCTGGTTCATCATTCCGCAGTTTTTCGGTTTCATCATTTTCCTGATTGCGATCGTTGCCGAAAGCCGCCGGACGCCGCTGGATTTGCCGGAAGCCGAACAGGAGCTGGTGGCCGGTTTTCATACCGAATATTCAGGCATGAAGTTCGGCATGTTCTTCGTCGGCGAGTATCTCGGCATTACGCTCAGCTCGGCGATGATCGTAACGCTTTTTTTCGGAGGCTGGCTGGGGCCGTGGCTGCCGCCGCTGCTATGGTTTTGCCTGAAAACCGCCATCGGCATTATGTTCTTTATCTTGTTGCGGGGCTCGTTGCCGAGGCCCCGCTACGATCAGTTGATGGCGTTCGGCTGGAAAGTGCTGCTTCCGGCGGCGCTGTTGAATTTGCTGGTTACCGGCGTTGTTGTGTTGGCGTTGCACGGTTGATGGGGGCACCACGGAGGACACAGAGGACACGGAGCCTTTTATTTGCTTATCTTCGTGTCCTCCGTGGAGAATAAAAGAATGTAGGCCGGAATAAGACCGCCCGGCGACAGCCAGGGCGGGTGTTTCCGGCCTACGGTGGGTGGTAGAAAACAGGTTCCACGAAAAGCACGCAAGGCAATACAGAGTTTTGTCTCCGTGTTCTCTGTGTTCTCTGTGGTGAATAAAAATTCATAACTGACGAATTAAGAAGGAAAACGATGCTAAGCCAATTGCGATCATTATGGGAAGTTTTGAAACACACGTTCGTGAAGCCGGATACGGTCGAATACCCGGAGCAAAAACCGGCGCTGTCGGCCCGATACCGTGGACGCATCGTGCTGACCCGCGATCCCGACGGCGAAGAGCGTTGCGTTGCCTGCAACTTGTGTGCGGTAGCTTGTCCGGTGGATTGTATCGCCTTGCAGAAAACGGAGGACGAAAACGGGCGCTGGTATCCCGAATTCTTCCGCATCAATTTTTCCCGCTGCATCATGTGCGGATTGTGCGAGGAGGCCTGTCCCACCCATGCGATTCAACTGACGCCGGATTTTGAGATGTGTGAATACGATCGGCAAAACATGGTTTACGAAAAACAGCACCTGCTCATCGATGGCACCGGCAAATATCACGCTTACAACTTTTACCGGGTAGCCGGGATGACGATCCGCGGCAAGGCCAAAGGACAGGCTGAAAACGAGGTGCCGCCGGTCGATGTGAAAACCCTGTTGCCCTGATGGAGAAAGTGTTATGGCATTAACTTTATTTTATATCACTTCCGCCGTGGCTGTTTTTGCTACGGTGATGATGATCACCCGGTTCAATGCGGTACATGGCTTGCTGTACCTGATTTTATCGCTGCTGGCCGTCGGCGTGCTGTTTTTTCTGCTGGGTGCCTATTTTGCCGCCGTGCTGGAAGTCATTATTTATGCCGGAGCCATTATGGTGCTGTTTGTTTTCGTGATCATGATGCTCAATCAAGGGCAAAAGACCCTTGAGCAGGAACGGATTTGGCTACAGCCCGGTACCTGGATCGGGCCGTCGCTGCTGGCAGCGATCCTGTTTGTCGAACTGGTGATCATTGTCGGCTATGGCGACAGTGCCGAAACCGGCTACGTAGTGAACGCCAAGCAGGTGGGCATAGCATTGTATGGGCCTTATCTGCTGGCTGTGGAGCTGGCCTCGATGCTGTTGCTGGCCGGACTGGTCGGTGCTTATCACTTCGGCAGGCCGATGCTCAAGGTAACAAAAACCGGGAGAGGCTTATGAACGGGATTCCTATGGAACATGGCTTGTTGCTGTCCATCGTGCTGTTTTTGCTGGGGCTGACCGGGGTGTTGGTCCGGCGTAACCTGATCATGATTTTGATGTCCCTGGAAGTCATGCTCAACGCTACCGGTCTGGCTTTTATTGTTGCCGGGTCCCGCTGGGGCGAGGCGGACGGCCAGATTATGTTCCTGCTGATATTGACCCTGGCGGCGGCTGAAGTGGGCGTCGGCTTGGGCTTGGCGCTGCAGGTTTTCCGCCGTTGGCATACCTTGGATGCTGATGTGCTAACCGGAATGAAAGGGTAGGTGAACATGGTCGAATTGCTGGGTTGGGTGCCGCTGTTTCCGTTTCTGGGATTTTTGATCCTGGCATTGGCAGGCGCACGGCTATCCAAGCCGCAGATTGCTTGGGTGGGTGTCGGCAGTGTGGCGGTTTCGGCGTTATTGGCTGCCTGGCTCGGTGCCGAATTTCTGAACGGAACGCTGCAACCTTACAGCAGGGTATTGGGAACCTGGATGGCCGTTGGCGATCTGTCGGTGCCTTTCGGTTTCTATCTCGATGCGTTGTCGGTCACGATGTTGTTCGTCGTGACCGGTGTCGGCTTTTTAATTCATCTGTATGCCGCCGGGTTTATGGAAGACGATCCCGGCTATGCGCGTTTTTTCGCTTATATGAATCTGTTTGTGTCTGCGATGCTGGTGTTGGTGCTGGCGGATAATCTGGTGCTGCTTTACCTGGGCTGGGAAGGTGTCGGGCTGGGCAGTTACCTGCTGATCGGCTTTTGGTATGAAGACCCGAACAACGGCTATGCCGCGCGCAAGGCCTTTGTGATGACGCGGATAGGGGATATGGCCTTGCTGCTGGGAATGATCTTGTTATTTATGCATCTGCACACGTTTGACATTCAAACCCTGATGCTCCGTGCGACCAGCCAGTGGGCTTCAGGCGCCGCGTTGCCTGTTGCCGCCGCCGCCTTGCTGCTGGGCGGGGCGTTGGGAAAGTCCGCACAATTACCGCTCCACACCTGGCTGCCTGACGCAATGGCGGGCCCTACGCCGGTTAGCGCGCTGATTCATGCCGCCACCATGGTCACTGCGGGCGTCTACCTGATCGCCAGGACTCATGCCTTATTCGCGATGGCGCCGTCGATTCAATTCGCAGTGGCAGTGATTGGCGCGCTGACCTTGTTGATGGCGGGTTGCTCCGCGCTGGCGCAGACCGATATCAAGCGCATTCTGGCTTATTCAACCATCAGCCAGATCGGCTACATGTTTTTCGCTTTAGGCATCGGGGCCTGGTCGTCGGCGATTTTTCACTTGTTGACCCATGCTTTCTTCAAGGCGTTATTGTTCCTCGCCGCCGGTGCGGTGATTTTTTGTTTTTATCACGAGCATAATATTTTCAAGATGGGCGGGCTGCGTCGAGCCATGCCCTTGGCTTTCGTGAGCTTTTTGATCGGCAGCGCCGCTTTATCCGGACTGCCTTTTACCTCCGGTTATTACAGTAAACACGAGATTCTGGCGATCGCTTACGACGTTTCTCCGGGCTTATGGATGGCCGGTTGTTTGGGGGCGATAATCACCGGTATTTACAGTTTTCGTCTGGTCTTCGTGGTCTTTTTCGGTGATCAACCGCAGGCCGTTGAAAATCATTTGGGTTGGCGTATGAGCGTACCGCTGGTTTTGCTTTGTCTATTGACGGTCTTGGGCGGCATGCTGCGCGTTCCTTTGGATTCTGTATTTCCTGCGTTGTTAAGTCATGAACAAGATTTTAGTTTGGTGTCGGTTTTTACCCTGACGGCACCTTTTATCGGATTGTTGATTGCGATACTGTTTTATCTTCGCGGCGGCTATTCTGTTCGAAGATTCATCGGCTTAGGCTGGATAAATCAGATACGGATATTCTGTTTTAACGGCTGGGGCATGGATGCGCTTTATGACAGGGTCGTGGTTCGGCCGTTTAAAGCGATTGCATGGCTCAATAAGGACGATGTGGTGGACGGCATTTACGCTGCGATAGCGTCGCTTAGCCAGAAAGGGCATTCTATGATCAGTGCAACCCAGAACGGCTGTGTTCGCTGGTACGCGACCTCCATGGCGCTCGGCACTGTGATCATTATCGCGATAGGGTGGCTGTCATGATACTGCCCGCGCTTGTCTGCGTTTTGCTGCTGGGCGGGTTCGTCGCCTTTTTTTCAGAACGCTGGAGCCAAGACGCGCCGCGTTGGGTGGGCGTCATAACGCTTACTGCTGAGGCACTGCTTCTCACATTGCCGCTCTCATGGGCCGAGTATGCGGACGGATTGTCGCCGGTCTGGCTGGCCGATTTTCACGGGCCGTGGATCCCGCGCTTCGGCATTGGCTTTCATTTGGTGATGGACGGCCTGAGTCTGCTGTTGATAACGCTGACAGTGCTGCTCGGTTTTATGGCGGTCAGCAGTTCCTGGACTGAAATCAACAGCCGTCAGGGATTCTTTTTCTTCAATCTGTTGGCGTGTCTGGCCGGTACCGTGGGTGTGTTTCTGGCCGTTGACCTGTTCCTGTTCTTTTTCTTTTGGGAATTAATGATTATCCCGATGTATTTCCTGATCAGCATCTGGGGGCATGAACACCGGACTTATGCGGCAGTCAAGTTTTTCATTTTCACCCAAGTGAGCAGTCTGTTGATGTTGGTGGCGATTATCTCTCTGGCGCTGATACACCATGACAACGGCGGAAGCTACAGTTTCGATTATTTCGACTTGCTGGATACTACGTTGGAACCCGAGGCCGCATTCTGGCTGATGCTGGGCTTTTTTGTCGCGTTTACCGTCAAGCTGCCTGCGGTGCCGTTTCATACTTGGCTGCCGGACGCTCACACTCAAGCTCCAACCGGGGGCAGTGTGATCCTGGCCGGAGTCATGCTGAAGACCGGCGCTTACGGCTTGCTGCGCTTCGTCATCCCGTTATTTCCGGAAGCGGCGCACCGCTTTGCCCCGGTGGCCATGACGCTGGGAGCCGTGAGCGTACTTTATGCGGCGGTCATGGCGTTTGCGCAGTCCGACCTGAAACGGCTGATTGCTTATACCAGTATCAGCCACATGGGTTTTATTCTGATTGGGGTGTTTTCCTGGAACCTGTTCGCTTTGCAGGGGGCGGTGATCACCCTGCTGGCGCACGGCATCAGCGCTTCGGCGCTGTTTATGATAGCCGGAGCCTTGCAGGAACGCCTGCATACCCGGGAAATGGGGGATATGGGCGGACTCTGGCCGGTACTGCCCGGATTGTCCGTATTGACGCTGTTTTTTTCGTTGGCCTCCTTAGGACTGCCCGGATTAGGCAACTTCGTTGGCGAATTTCTGGTTTTGCAGGGGGCGTTCAGTGTTAACAGGGTACTGACTTCCGCGGCCGCTTTGGTGCTGATTCTGGCCCCGGTTTATGCGCTGATTGTGATGCAAAGAGCTTTTTACGGTCCGTTGCGCCAGTCTTCTCCTTTGCCTGATGCCGGTCGCCGTGAATGGGCATCGTTGGGGCTGCTGGTACTGATAGCGGTTTGGCTGGGTCTGGGACCTCAAGCCGTATTGAACATTTCGGCTCCGGCAATGAAAAATTCTATGGCGATGGAGCGAGGATGAACAGTCAACAACTTTTCGCGCTTGCGCCCATCATCACTCTTGCCGGAGCTGCGATAGCGGTCATGCTCGGTATTGCCGTCAGGCGGAACTTCATGTTGTCCTTCGGTATTGCCGCGATCGGCATCATCGCATCGCTGGCGGCGCTGGGCATCGTATGGGGGGAGAGTCCGGTTCAGGCGACTTTATTACTCAGGATGGATGCTTACGCATTGTTCTATATGGCGCTGCTGCTATCGGCAGGTTTGGCGGTGCTGGGGTTATGCTACGACTATTTCAAAGCGCGTGAAGGGGAGAATGAAGAGCTGCCGTTGCTGTTGCTGACGGCATTGCTGGGCGGTGCGGTGCTGGCCTGTAGCAGTCATTTTGCGAGCTTTTTTATTGGCCTTGAAATACTCAGTATCTCGCTGTTTGTATTGGTCGGTTATCCTCTCAATCAGACACGGCCTCTGGAGGCGGCTATCAAATATCTGATCTTGTCCGGGGTGTCTTCGGCCTTTCTGTTGATGGGCATCGCGTTGATCTATGCGCAATGCGGGGAACTCTACTTCACCGATATCGGACGCTATATGGCCAATCGGCAGGAGATTAACGTCGCGGTTTTAAGCGCAATGATCCTGATCGTGGCCGGGTTGGGTTTCAAGCTTTCCCTGATACCGTTCCATCTATGGACGCCGGATGTCTATGAGGGGGCGCCCGCGCCGATCACCGCATTTATCGCGACCGTTTCCAAAGGCGCGGTTTTCGCCTTGCTGCTGAGATATTTCGTCAGCACCGAAAGTTACGCTTATCCGCCGTTACTGAACGTCTTAAGCTGTATTGCCGGGCTATCGATACTGGGCGGCAATCTGCTGGCGCTGCTGCAAAATAATGTTAAGCGTTTGCTGGCCTATTCATCGATTGCCCACATGGGTTATCTGATGGTCGGACTCATTGCGGGCGGCAGTGTTCCTTCTGCATGGGTAGTCGAATCCGTTACTTTTTATCTGCTGGCTTATTTTATTACCACGATCGGCGCTTTTGGGGTCGTTTCCGTACTTTCAACGCCGGATATGGAAGCGGATGATATATCCGAATACCGCGGACTGTTTTGGCAGCGGCCATGGCTGGCTGCGGTTTTTACTTTAATGCTGCTGTCGCTGGCAGGGATTCCGTTGACGGCCGGATTCATCGGTAAATTTTATATCTTTACCGGTGCCGCCGATGGCCGGTTGTGGGGATTGCTGGCCGCCGTTATCGTCGGTAGCGGGTTGGGGCTTTATTACTACTTGAGGATTATCGTTGTTATGTCGATGAGCCTTAAAACCACGGAAATCAAGCCCGCTTATGATTGGGTGTCCTCGGTCCTGCTTGCCGTATTAACGATAGTGCTGATTTGGTTTGGCGTGTATCCGAATTTGTTGGTCGATGTCATTCAGGGGTTGTCCTAGAGGATGGAAAGAACGCTCTGAACGATCTAATGAGGAAAGGGTAGGGTACGAGACTGTGAAAGTATTATCTAAATCTGACTGAAAAATTATTTACCACAGAGAACACGAAGAACACGGAGAAAATCAATATTAAAACTCCGTGTTCTTCGTGTTCTCCATGGTGAATGCTTTGATTTTTGTTCTAACACGAATACTTTCACAGTCTCGTACGCATTGCGTACCGTCTGCAACTGGATCAAAAGGTACGCAGTGCGTACCCTTGTATCTTTACTTCCGCCATGGTTAGCTACCCTGGTACTGAGACAGAAAGAGCTTGTGCGTACCCTTAAGGATCAACCTTGCCTCGTAGATCAAGCCTTCTGTCTCGCTTCTGATGC
>Ga0208627_1000021_pt1 | contig 89915 bp, 79 predicted proteins | sample LakWasMet13_LOW5_2_FD_183861 | JGI IMG/M metagenome (GOLD analysis project Ga0208627, IMG submission 183861) | Freshwater sediment methanotrophic microbial communities from Lake Washington under simulated oxygen tension - Sediment Metagenome... | ecosystem: Environmental > Aquatic > Freshwater >... | reverse complement strand
AGGAAAATTACTTTCTGTGTACCCTAACGTACATACTTTGGCGAGTTAAATACCTACAGTAACTTGAAGAATTTTATAGTTCGTCCGTAGCTTGACTTTAATCAAAGTAAATTGCTCAGGAGAAATACGATGAATCAACCTAAGCAAATTGAACAGGCTCTGAACTTTGCCGTATGTTTCGGCTTTAGCCTGATATTTTCCATTATGCTGACAGCCTGTGAACCATCTGCCGAGTCTTCGCTTCAACCGGAAGGTCAGGGCAAAACTGCTAAAACGGAGATGCTTGAGATGGGAGCCGCCATGTTTCAAGCCAACTCGCCGTTGAAATCCCTGGATATTTACCTGGACGGTTTTCATGCCAGTAAAGATGACCCGAGCCATCAAATGGAAGCCCATCATTACTGTCATCAGGTTAATGAAGAGTTTGCCCAATGTGCGCTGTTCGACGGCAATACCCGCCAGGCAAACCTGATCGGCATTGAGTACATCATTTCGGAAACCCTGTTCGAGTCTTTGCCCGAACCAGAGAAAAAATACTGGCACCCGCACAATTACGAGATTTTGTCCGGTTTGCTTATCGCGCCTGGCATACCGGGAATGGCGGAAAAGGAACTCATGAAGGGCAAGATGAACAGCTACGGTAAAACCTGGCATGTCTGGAATTCAGCGCCATTCGGAAAAACCGGCGACAAAATACCCTTAGGGGACCCCAGCCTGGAGTGGTCGTTCAACCATGACGGGGAAGCTTTGCCCGGTTTGATCGAGCAAAGAGATCGGCGACTGAACGTCATGACCAGCGAGCAGCGCCAAAAGCGTTCCGAATTAAGTTCTTTGGCCAAGCCTCAAATGGGCGTCGATGCTTTAACAGGGAAATTCCCAGGGCCTACAACATCGCTTCCCGGAGTTGCAGATAAAAATGCTAAAAGTTTGAAATAGCTATATCGCAACTATTCAATGCAATAGCTAATAAAAGAGGAGAATAATTATGCCCACATCACCACTACCTCCAGAGACGGATCGGGTCCGGCTACATACCCCTTCCGAAATTAACAAGCGCATTGATGCCGATATCGATTGGACAATACAGCGCTATAACGGAGCAAGCCCGGAAGAAATAACGCAACGCATTGATGAATTGGACAGGGAATGGGATATAGAGCGGGTGTTGGAAACTAATGCCGCAACCGTTGCTTTGCTCAGCCTTATGTTGTCGAGGTCGAGTAGCCGCAAGTGGATGTGGCTGACCACCGGCGTGGCGGGTTTCCTGTTGCAGCATGCCTTGCAGGGCTGGTGTCCGCCAATCACGATATTTCGAAGGCTCGGGATACGGACACAGGGAGAAATTGACCGCGAGAAATATAGCCTAAAGGTTCTGCGCGGCGATTTTCAAACCTTACATTAAGTCTCATCAAGGAGATGATCATGAACCGTAACCGATTGACCAGGCCATCCGATTATTTTTTGAGGATGGCGATGGTAGTGTCCGGAATGCTTCTAGGCAGTTGCGCAGTCGCGTTCGCCGAAGCACCAGCCGACAGTTCCAGACGCGCTAACGATGCCGTCTTCGACGCGCAAACACCGAGGACGGTCCGTAGCGACAGGCCCGAGCAAAAGAAGACCGACCATGACCGTTCAGATACTTTCTATGCGCCCAAAGCCACGGCTGTGTCGCCGTCCGTCAAGGACCAACCGAAAGAAGGCAAGATATCGGGCTTCGATTTTTATCGGGATCCCTTGAATGCCGACCAGCCTTTTCAAAAACCCGAAGACATTATGAAAAAAGAGATGGCCGGTAAAGCCGGTGTCATGGATGCGCAAAAAGCATTATTGGAGCGGCGCTATAACCTAGCGGTCAAGACCGATCCTGCGGCCAAAATGTCACGGGGCAAACCCCTGGCAGTAGGCCCCACGGCCCGATTGGCCTCCGGAATGACCTGGGAGAAACTTGCCGAGACTACCCCGGAAGAAATCAAGAGTCAGGGGATATTCCCTTACCCTTCGTTGCCGCACCCGTTGCATGCGAACGGCGGCCAGGTATTCCCGAAAATGCAGATCGACATGTTCCCGCGGCTTGAACGTTTTGACGTGGATTTCGACCTGCCCGAAGCTTTCTTGCCGGAGTTCCCGCCTGCCATATTCTTGAACAACCGTCCGGAGCTGGGCGACGTGTCGCGCGGCGAGGTTGTGTCGATCAACAACTACTACCGCTTGTTCAAGGACATCCTGACGCCGGTGCAACTCGACGGTTTCAGGATGCTGCTGACGCCGTTCCCGCAAGAGGAATTCAATCCGACCGATGACCGCAAAAGCAAAGAACCCAGCCTTGGCGTCACTTGCCTGGATTGCCATGTGAACGGCCATACCACCGGCCAGTTCCATTTAAGTCCCGATATCCGGCCGCAGGAGCGGCGTTTCCGGCTCGACACCACCAGTCTTAGAGGCGTGTTTAACCAGCAGATCCACGGTTCCAAGCGCAGCCTGCGTTCGGTCGAGGACTTTACCGAGTTTGAACAGCGCACCGCCTATTTCAACGGCGACCACATTCATGCCGCAAAGAAGGGCATGAACATCCTGGACCGCATCCCGGTCAGCCACATGGCGCAAATGCAGAACATGTTCGATTTTCCTCCCGCGCCCAAGCTTAACCCGTCTACCGGCAAACTTGATCCCGCCAGAGCCAGCGAAAGCGAGGCGCGCGGCGAACAAATCTTCTTTGGCAAAGGGCAATGTTCGAACTGCCATATGCCGCCGACCTACCTGGATCACCAAATGCACGACTTGCATTTGGAACGCTTCCTGAAGGACGAACCGGGCGATGGGCCGATCAAGACCTTCACCTTACGGGGCATCAAGGATTCACCGCCTTATCTGCATGACGGCCGTGCGCTGACGCTGGAAGATACCGTGGAATTTTTCAATATCGTTCTACAACTCAAGCTCAACGCTCAGGAGAAGCAAGACCTTGTGGCATTTATGCGGCAATTGTAACCGAGCCGGAATCTGAAGACGGATTGTCCCGTTCCCACGCATATGTTATTGCCATTAAGTTAAATGGATTAGGCAAAATCATTGTTGATGTGGGGCGGCTGAAGTCGCCCCCACAATCATCGTGCCTTAACTTAGACAGTAACGCGCGATGTGGGAACGGGATATAGTGCAATGCCACGGCATTGAAAAGCTTCAGGCTTTTCTCAGCTGATCCCGGATAGGCAGTTGGCGGATGCGTTGGCCGGTAGCGGCGAAAATCGCATTGCATAATGCCGGCGCAATGGGCGGGACGCCCGGCTCGCCGACTCCGCCGAGCGGCGTATCGAACTCTGCCGTAGGCAGCAGATGGATCCGGATTTCGCGGGGCGCACTGTCCATGCGGGTGAGTTGGTAGTCATGGAAATTATCCTGCATCACCGCCCCCTCCTTGAAGCTGATTTCGCCCAGTGTAGCCAGGCTGACGCCCATAATGCAGGCGCCTTCGATCTGCGAACGTATACGTTCCGGATTGACCTGCGGGCCGCAATCCACGGCCACGTCAATACGGGGTATGCTTAATTCGCCGTCGTCGTTGACGGCTACTTCCGCCACCACTGCAACATAAGTGACAAAGCTGTAATGGGACGCCAAGCCCAAGCCGTTGCCTTTGGGAAGCGTGCGTCCCCAGCCCGCCTCGTTCGCAACGGTTTCGATTACCCGGCGCAGCCGCCCTGTGTCCACAGGGTAAGCCTCGGGCGATTCGCCCTGGTTCCAGGTATCGCCAAGGGTGCGCGGGTCAATACGGCGGGCCGGGCCGATCAGGTCCAGCAGGAAATCCCTATGATCGTGTCCTGCCGCAGCGGCCAGTTCGGCGACAAATGACTGGATAGCGAAGGCATGCGGGATATTGGACACCGAACGAAACCAGCCGATGCGGGTATGCGCTTCGGCCTCCGGGTTTTCAACCCGCAGATTAGGGATGGCAAAAGGCACGTTAATAACGCCCATGCCCAGTTCGACCGGCATCTGGTGTTTGGTGTCGGGAGCGAAAGTGGACGAAATGCTTGGCGCCACCGTTCTGTGCAGCCAAGCCACCGGTTTGCCTTGATCATCCAGGCCCGCTTCCAGCCGCTCGACTGAAACCGTATGGAAATAAGCGTGGTGCAGGTCGTCCTCGCGCGTCCAGACCAGCTTGACCGGCTTGCCATTCATCGCCTGCGATATCAGCGCCGCTTCAATGACATAATCGGGCATGGATTTGCGCCCGAAACCTCCGCCCAGCAGGGTGACATGCACCGTGACATTGTCCTCCGGCAACTTGAGCCATTTGGCCACGCGTTCCCGGCAGAGCTGCGGAGCCTGAGTGCAGGCCCATATTTCGCATTTGCCCTTGACGATGCGCGCAGTCGTTGCCGGCGGCTCCATAGGGGCGTGGGCGAGATGCGGGGCATAATATTCCGCTTCCACCCGTTTGGCCGCGCTTTTAAGCGCCGCATCGGCGTCCCCATCGTTGCGCACGACTTTGCCCGGCTTGCGCGCGGCCGCTTCGAGCTCGGCTTTGTAGACTACCGAGTCATAGATGCCGTGCGGCCCTTTGCTCCAGTCGATCTTCAGCGCCTTGCGCCCCTGAATGGCCGCCCAGGTATTGCGGGCAATCACGGCGATGCCCCCAAGCGGGTTGAAGTCGGCGGGAGGAGGGCTGCTCGGCAGTTCGATCACTTTCACCACGCCCGGAATTTTGAGGGCATCTTTGGCGTTGTAGCTCATGAGCTTGCCGCCGAATACCGGGGGACGGGCGACCACGGCGTAAAGCATGTCTTTGAGATGGGTGTCGAAACCATATTGCGCCCGGCCGGTGACGATATCCTGCCCGTCATAAAGTCCGGTCTGACCCTTGCTGATGTAGCGGAATTCCGCCGGCTGTTTCAGGCGCAAGGTTTCACGGGCAGGCACCGGCAGTTTTGCCGCAGCCTTAGCCAACTGGCCGTAGCCGAGTTTTCTGCCGGTAGCACTATGAATAACATGATGCTGCTCGGCGCGGACTTCCTGCACCGGCACTCGCCATTGCGCCGCTGCCGCTGCTTCCAGCATGGCGCGGGCAGCTGCACCGACCCGGCGCATGGGCATAAAGAAATGGCGCATGCTTCGTGAGCCATCAGTATCCTGGTTGCCGTAACGTACTTCGTCGCCGGGCGCCTGCTCGACACGCACCCGCTGCCAGTCGGCTTCGAGTTCGTCGGCCACCACCATTGGCAGACTGGTGCGTATGCCTTGGCCCATTTCCGAACGGTGGCAAATGATGGTCACCGTGCCGTCGTTTGCTATGGCGACGAACACCAGCGGGTCGTCTATCCATCCGTGCGGCATGGCGTCGGCGCCATACTTTTCCGGTTGCGCAGGGGCGGCGGTTTCATCTGACCAGGCCAGCGCGGGAAAGCCGGCTGCTAGTACGAACCCGGTCAGGGCCATATCCTTGAGAAAAGTGCGCCGGCTGATGTTGGCGATAAACAGGCTGTCGTCGTCGGCAGTCAATTCGGGACGATCCAGTGGCTTTTTCATGGCTGCACCTCCGTGGTTCCTGCGACGTGTTTGATAGCGGCGCGGATGCGGCAGTAGGTGCCGCAGCGGCAGATATTGCCGCTCATGGCCTTGTCGATATCGGCATCGGAGGGCTTGGGATTTTGTTTGAGCAGCGCCGTGGCCGCCATGATCTGGCCGGGCTGGCAATAACCGCATTGCGGTACGCCCAGCGTAACCCAGGCTTCCTGGACCTTTTTGCCTGTTTCATCATGGCCGACGCCTTCGATGGTGACGATTTTCTTGCCGACGGCAGCGGAGATCGGAACCACGCAAGCGAAAGTGGGTTTGCCGTCGAGATGCACCGTACAGGCGCCGCATTGTGCCATGCCGCAGCCGAATTTGGTTCCGGTCAGGCCTAACGGGTCGCGTAAGGCCCAAAGCAGGGGCGTATCCGCCGGTAAGTCGACTTTATGGGGCTTGCCGTTGATATTGAGCGTAGTCATCGGATATTTCTCTTTGCTGTCATCAGAAGTACAAGGCCCGCAACGCTTTTGTAACAGGGCGCAGATGGATTTGGCGAAATCTTACTCGGGTTGCATCGGCCAGTAAAGGAACCTGAGCGGAGGATCGCAACGGAATTTTAATCGGCTGTTTAATCCTGGGAAAAATCATTTGATCCACGAAAACCAAAAGTAGGCGCCTCTAGGCGACACGAAAAGCACGAAAAATATTAAAGACAGATCAGTTTTTAGCACCGTAGGGTACGAAGCTGTGAAAGTATTATCCGAATCAAGCAGAAAAGATAATTCACCACAGAGAACACGAACGACTGCAGGAATGCAGGAGGTAGAGCAACGCAGGAGCAGTTGCCGAGGACACGAAGAGAATAATCCTGTTAATTCAAAGCATTAAAAACTTCGTGTTCTTCGTGCTCTTCGTGGTGACTGCTTTGCTTTTGTTCTAATACGAATACTTTCACAGTCTCGTACGCATCGCGTACCTTACTTAATCTTGGAGCAGTTGAAATGGTACGCGATGCGTACCCTACCGCCTGCTTTCGTGTGTTTCGTGCTTTTCGTGGACTATTGGCATTTTTAAGGTTAATTATTCCGTTGCCGATAGCTCCTGACTCAATGACGCGCCGCAGCCGCCCCGCCGCACCAGTACCATTTCGCTAATGATGGACAGTGCTATTTCCTCCGGCAGCTTCGCGCCCAGGTCCAACCCGGCGGGAGCCCGTACCCTGGCAAGGGTGGATTCCGGGAAACCTTCCTTGGCTAGGCGCGCCAGTACCAGATTCGCTCGCTTGCGGCTGGAAACCAGCGCAATATAAAAGGCTTCGGATTGCAGCGCACGGGTTAGGGAATCGTAGTCGCCCTTGTGATGGGTGGCAATAACCACGAAATCGCCCGGCTGCGGCTGCAACTGCTGATAACGGCAATCGTCGCTGATGATGCGGTCGGCGGCGGGGAAGCGCTCTGTCGTGGCCTGCGGGTCATTGACAATGACCTCAAAGCCCAAGCGGTGAGCGAATTCGCAAAGACTCTCGACGATGCGGCCATGCCCCATGAGCCAGAGTTGAGGCTTGGGCAGGACCGGTTCCACATACACCCGCATGCTGCCGCCGCACGGCATGCCTGCGCCGAAAACTTCATCATTCAGGTCGATTTCAATCACGCGGGGTTCTCCGGTTTCAAGACATTCAAGTGCCGCATTGGCTACCATGGATTGCGCGCAACCGCCGCCGACCCAGCCTGCGATGAATTTGCCGGAGCGGTCGAGCAACGCTTTAGCCGCAGGTTTGGCCGAGGATGAGCCGAGTATTTCTACAACGGTGGCCAGGACATAAGGACGGCGCGCTTGGCGCAGTTCAAATTGGAGATCAAGAAGGTCGAGGGTCACGATGGTTATTTAATGGTTGTCAGTATTTGTAAATCTTCCGGCTTGTCGATATCCCGAAGTACGCCTGCATCAGCGCAGTCAATGAGCTGAAGTTCGTCAAGATGCGCCTGAATCACTGCTTTCGCACCTGCGTCGCCGTTCAGTGCGGCCAGTTCCGGCCCTAAAACCTGTAAAAAGCCTACCGGATGTCCGCGCCGGCCTTGCCGGCAGGGAGCGGCAATGAGGGCGCCCGAGCGCAGCGCATCCGCCACCTTGCGAATAGTGCCGGGTTCGATCCACGGCATGTCCGCCAAGGCGATCAGCCAGCCCGCAGCCTCAGGACACGTACGGATACCGAAACCCAGGCTCGCGCCCATGCCCTGTTCGGCATCGGCGCAGACCCGGACTTCCGCGCCTTCGGCTTGCAATAGAGCCGCTAGGTTCTCGCTGCCCGGTCGCACCACCGCCAGCACTCTGTCCGTACCGGCCAACAGGTTGCGGCAGGCCCGCACTGCCACCCGATCGCCGTCGGGCAAGCTACGGGTCAGTTTGTCCGAGCCGAAGCGTCGGCTGGCACCGGCGGCCAGCAAGATGCCGACAATCGGATTCATCAGTTTAAATGCAACCGGCTGAAGTTTTGGGGAACGAATGTATGAATAATCACAGGCATTTTGTCTGAGGCCATTGAGTCAGGGCTAAGGACATTATCATCGGCCTTTATTATTGGCAAGATTCTTCAACCGGATGAATCGGCAGGTTGGCTCGATTTACATACGCAGTTAGAAATGTAGGGCTTCATGTCATCGGCATTTCCTTCCTTTACGAGAGGTCAATCCAGAGAAATGACAGGATTATTTCTTGTCCATGCAGGCATCAACCCAAGCTATGCACTGTGAACCGCGAAATGCGTATTCGTTATTTATGCTTAAAACAGGCTATTGCCTACAGAGGAGTATTGGTTTTAGGTGGAGGTGGAGCCGAGGCGGCCGTAGATAATTTCAGTAGCGCCAGCCACGCTTGCGCATTATTTAACGCGCTAAATTGCTTTACTTTGTTGGTCTCAAAAGCTCTAAATTCCTTTTTCTTTTGTGTTTTAGATTGAATGATCACTATCTGCCGGTTTCACTGTTGTCCCTGAATCAAGCCATAAAAATAGAGGAATTGGCTCTTTTGATTATTATATCTCGTTATATAGCCCAAGCGCCGAAATACAGAATATGCAAGCGTAGGGATACAGCGCGTGGGAAGGAGGCGGATATAGATAAAATTGCAGAGAGGATGCGAGACTGTGAAATTATAAATAATTTCACAGTCTCGCGCGCTTCGCGCCAATGTTAAGGCATTCCTCTATCGGTCAAGCCTTAAGAAAATACAAGCACCCGCCCTCCTGCAGGATGGCGGCTTCGTGAGATAAAAAACGATTGCTATGAATCCGGCATTGCTGCCAGACGGCTCTCCAGCTCGGCGCTGATCAAAGCATCGTAATGGCGTTGCAGGACAGAGTCTGTCGGCCGTGGAAAAAGAGCGGATTCGATTTCACTTTGCAGATGGGTGAGAAAACTCTGCTTAGCAGTCGTATCCTCAAGGACGCTCAGTTCCGAATCCATGCCGGAATCATTGGCCGCGTCGGATGGATGGGAAGATTTTGGGGAAAGCTGCATGCTGCAATCCGATGGAAAAAAAGCGCACGCCATAATTAACAGCATGACCAGGAACAACACAGTAACTTCAAACATATCAATACCTCGCTATTATTTGGACAACGTCAAGTACAACATCAGGAGAATGTTGGTAACTCGGTTTTCTAACTAGCAATTAAAATGCCACGCTGTTTCTATAGTTAATGTATTGAATATTATGGTTAATTGGTGATCTTGAGATGGGGGCTTTGTCCATTTTGGAACAATTTGTCAATAATCGGTCAATATCTGCACTAATGATGTGCATTAAAATACTAGTGTATAAGGACAAGTACAGCGAGAAAGTGAAGACAGTACCGGTAGTGCGAATTTAATCCCGTACGCCGCCGGGTGCCGGAGCTTTCAACGGGCAAAAAAGAAATAGACACTTATCGTCAACTATCGAGAACTACAACCCCGACATATCTTAAGCACACTCCCGTCCAAAATCATCAGGACCTGCCGCTTGGTCATCGCGTGTTTAACTTGAAAGGTTGTGTTTTTGCTCTGATTGACGACAGTCACCGTATCGCCGTTTTGAATCTGCGCGTTGACATCAGGAAGCTCAAGCACATCATCCTGATCGATCACGTTGTAATCCCGCTCATCGATGAAGCTCAGCGGCAGGATGCCGAAGTTGCAAAGATTTTGCCAATGGATGCGGGCAAAGCTTTTCGCAATGACGGCCTTGACGCCGAGGTACCGTGGGGCAAGGGCAGCGTGCTCGCGGCTTGAGCCTTGTCCGTAGTTCCTGCCGCCGACAATCAGGGAGCCCGTCTTCTGGTGTTTGATGGCTCGATCATAATAGCCGACATCGATCTGGGAAAAGGTAAACTTGCTGATTTCGGGAATATTGCTTCGATACGGAAGCACTTTCGCACCGGCCGGCATGATTTCATCGGTCGATATATTGTCGTCGACTTTCATCAGCACCGGCCCCTTGAGACTTTGGGGCAGGGGATCGAAGACCGGAAGCGCTGCGATGTTCGGTCCTTTTACCAGCTCTACCTTCGAGCCGTCATCGGGCGGAGGCGCCAGGGCATCGGTATTGAGAATATACTCTTTCGGTTCCTCAAACTTCGGATAGGGCATTGCCAGTGTTCGCGGGTCAGTAATGACGCCGGTTATAGCCGATGCGGCGGCTGTTTCCGGGCTACAGAGGTAGACCTGATCTTCTTTGGTCCCTGATCGGCCCGGGAAGTTTCGCGGTACCGTCCTTAGGCTGATCTTGTCGGTAGCGGGAGCTTCACCCATCCCAATGCAACCGCCGCATCCCGCCTGGTGGATGCGTGCGCCCTGGTGTATCAAAGTACCGAGGTAGCCTAAGCGGGTCATATTTTCCAGAATCTGCCGGGATGTCGGGTTGACGTCGAGCGAGACATCTTCATTTACCGGTGTCTCCTTCAGCATCAGCGCGGGGATTGCGAAGTCTCTCAGTCCAGGATTCGCTGATGAGCCGATGACGCACTGGTAGACTTTCCGTCCGGCGACCTCGCTCACCGGAACCACATTGCCGGGACTGCTGGGGCAGGCGATGAGCGGGACAAGCTCAGAAAGATTGAGCTCGATATGCTCGTCATACCCGGCGCCTTCATCGGCAAGCAGTTCCGTCCAATCACTGCCGCGTTTTTGAGATGCCAGAAATGTTTTTGTCGCGTTATCCGATGGAAATACGCTGGTTGTCGCACCCAGCTCGGCGCCCATGTTGGCAATCACATGCCGGTCCATGGCGCTAAGCTGGGCCAAACCCGGGCCGTAATATTCGAAAATTTTTCCTACGCCGCCGGAAACATCAAGGCGGCGGAGCAGCTCCAGGATCACATCCTTGGCGCTCACCCAGTCAGACAATTCGCCTGTCAGCTTTACGCCGACGATCTTGGGCATCCGCACATAAAACGGATCACCGGCGATAGCCATCGCCACCTCCAGTCCACCTGCGCCGATCGCCAACATTCCCAGCGAGCCGGCGGCACAGGTATGGCTGTCCGAGCCGAGCAGAGTTTTACCCGGCTTGCCGAAACGTTCCATATGTACCGGATGGCTTACACCGTTGCCCGGGCGGCTGAACCAGATGCCGAATTTCCTGCAAGCGCTCTGAAGAAACAAGTGATCATCTGCATTCTTGAAGTCTGTCTGTAGCAGGTTGTGATCGACATACTGAGCAGAAACTTCGGTCCGGGCCCGTTCCAGCCCCATGGCTTCAAGTTCGAGCATCACCATTGTGCCGGTCGCATCCTGCGTCAGGGTCTGATCAATTTTCAGGCCAATTTCTTCTCCAGTTTTCATCTCGCCTTCTACGAGGTGGCGTTCGATCAGCTTTTGCGTCACATTTTTAGCCATAGTGATTCTCCAGCTAAATGATGGATGAAGCGCCGACTCCCCCACAGGGTTCAAGTTGCGCAGTTTTCCTCGATTAACTCAGGCCCAATGAGAACATCTTATGGAAACCTCTAAAAAGACATCATAGAAGTATCATTTGTTTATGAATCGAAATAAATCAGTACGGCTACTTAATCGGGCAATATGACATGCCCAGCCGTTGCACATTTCCGGATTCATCAGTGACATCTACGCTAGCGTCGCTGACACAGGCTTGCTAACATCCATCTGGGCTTTCTGTTTAAGGCGGGGCATCATATATGGCGGAGTGCAAGCTTCGCCTAAAGCGCCTACTTTTGGTGCTTGCTGGCAGGCGAAGCCTGCACTCCATGCATCCCGCCTTAAGTGCAAAGCCTCCATTTGAAAGGCTGTAAGGCCTATTAACATATCGTTTTTGGTAAAAGCGCTTGGCCGTTCCTCAATTACCGGAGATTAATAATGAGCCATTTGCATGAAATAATTCTTCAAAAAGGCGACGCGTTAGTCATCGTCGATATTCAGAATGATTTTTTGCCCGGCGGGTCTCTAGCCGTTGCCGGCGGCGACCAAGTTATTCCGGTCATTAATGCTTATATCGCAAAGTTTCAGCAGCGCGGCCTGCCAATCGTTGCCACGCGTGACTGGCATTCACCCGATCACAGTTCTTTCATACAGCAAGGCGGACCTTGGCCGGAACATTGTGTCGCCGGTTCCAAAGGCGCGGAATTTGCTCCCGCTTTACTGCTGCCCGAGACGGCACAGATATTTTCCGCTGGCTACGATAAGGCATCCGCGGGCTATTCCGGTTTTGAGGATACGGATTTGCACTCGCATCTAAATCAAGCCGGCATCAAACGCCTGTTCATAGGCGGCATCGCTACCGATTACTGCGTTTTGCATACGGTTCTTGATGCATTGCAATACCGCTACCGGGTTTTTTTATTGCAGGACGCAATCCGCGCGGTCAATGTGAAACCTGAAGACGGGCAAAATGCGGTGCAAAAAATGCTGGCAAATGGCGCCGAACTGCTGACGCTGGATATGATCGCATGACTTCGAACCGGGTTTTATTCACCGACCTCTACCAATTGACCATGCTGCAAAGCTACTTCGAAGAGCAGATGGAAGACATTGCCGTGTTTGAATTGTTTGTCCGGAAACTGCCTCAAAACCGTAACTTTCTGCTGGCTGCGGGTCTGCAACAGGTTCTGGAGTTTCTTGAACAGTTGCAGTTAACAACGGAGGAACTGGATTGGCTGGCCGCCAGCGGTATGTTTAAAAGCGCCTTTTTGGAGCGGCTTGCGGCCTTGAGATTCACCGGCGATGTTCATGCCATGCCTGAAGGAACGGTGTTTTTTGCCGATGAACCGATTATCCGCATAACGGCGCCGTTCCCCGAAGCGCAATTAGTCGAAAGCCGCATCATCAACCTAATGCATTTCCAGACCTTGATTGCATCCAAGGCGGCGCGCTCGGTACTGGCTGCGCCGGATAAAGTGCTGGTGGATTTCGGCATGCGCCGCGCCCACGGCGACGAAGCCGGACTGCTGGCGGCACGGGCAAGCTACTTGGCGGGATTTGCCGGTACCTCCACCGTTTGCGCCGGACAATATTTCGGCATTCCGTTGTACGGAACGATGGCGCATTCCTTCATACAGGCACACCGCAATGAAAGCGATGCTTTCGAGCATTTCGCTCTCGCCAACCCCGGCAATGTCGTGTTTCTGATCGATACCTACAATACCGAAACCGCCGCGCAAAAAGTGGTCGAGCTGGCGCCTTCACTCAGCGCGCGAGGCATCGATATTAAAGGCGTGCGCCTGGACAGCGGCGATCTGGGCGAGCATGCGCGTCAGGTCAGGAACATACTCGACAAAGGCGGCCTGGCGAAGACTACGATTTTCGCCAGCGGCGACATCGACGAATACAAACTCGAACAACTGATCTCCCAGCATGTGCCTATCGACGGCTTCGGCGTCGGCACGCGCATGGATACGTCCGCGGACGCGCCTTATCTGAACTGTGCCTATAAGTTGCAGGAATATGCCGGTCTGGCGCGGCGCAAGCGCTCGGAAGGCAAGGCGACCTGGCCGGGACGCAAGCAGGTCTATCGGTACTACGATTCTGAAGGCTTTATGTCGGCTGATACGCTGACCTTAGCGGACAGTGTTTGCGAAGGGCAGCCCCTGCTGGAAATGGTGATGCAAAACGGCCGGACGCTTGTGCCTTATCCGGCTTTGGAAACGCTAAAAGCCTATGCGCGGCAGCAATTAGATAGTCTTCCCCCGGCTTTAAGAGTGCTGGACTCGGCGCCGGTTTATCCGGTTCGGGTTTCTAATGAGCTTGTCGATTTGGCAAAAGCGGTCGATGCCTTGAGTCAGTAAAGCCTATTGATAGCGGCCCGTCATGCGATGCTTACCACGCAACGCGCTCGCCGTTATACACATCTGACGCAGGCCGGAATAAGACCATCCAAGCGCATAGCGCGAGGTGGCGTTTCCGGCATTTGATGCGCAGGAGTGCCGCAATAAGTCCGCTCTTGCTAGTGCCCTGTGGGTATTATGGCCTACATCCGGAGTTCGTCATTCCGGCGTCTATGAAAAATGACGGGTCTTAACTGGCTTGTTGATAAAGGTAGGGAACGAGCAAATGCTAAAAATTCGAAACCGATTTACTTATTGAGCGATGTTTATCGGTTTTACGTTAAACTATTTTCTGTTTAATAAGAAAAATCGATAAAGCACTAAGAAAGAAGTAGAGATGTTAGCGTGGGCCGCAGCTCTTGGTGTTTTTTATCCGCCAGATACTTTAACCGTATTTCTTAATTCTGTAGCTTTAATATGTTATTTGACACGCTTGTTAATAAATCCGCCGAATTTCAATCTTCGAGTGAAATTTTTTTACCGCATCCCCCGCGCTGTGCGACAAATGAGAAAAACACCATTAATATCGGTGATAAAGCTATTGTTACGCTAGCTTCGGCTAAAGGAGTGCTAATCGGTCACCTCCAAGGCTTTGATCTGAAAATGGGCAATATACTGCTCACCGTAGTAGGTGAAGACGCGTCTCGCAAAGTAGCCTGTAAAAATATCAAGCGCTTGCAAGTCACCAAATTTCTTAAATGGATGCCTGCAAATTTACCCGGTATTCTTGAGAGTACACTTAAGCCGGCGCCGGATGTGCTGGATTTCAAGGTGGAGTTTATTGATGACGATACTTTAGAAGGGCGTACTTTAGGTTTTTACGAAGACAAAACCGGTCTGCATTTGTTCCCCGAACAAGAAAATTTTCATTATTTCTATACTTTTATTCCCCATACAGCTATTCGCAAGAAGGAAATAGGCAAGCCTATCGGCAAGTTGCTGATGCAAAACGGAACGTTGACAGAGACTCAAATTGACGATGCCTTAAAAAATCAACAGTCCATACGGGCTAAGCTGCTGGGTGAAGTGCTTAAGTCTCAAGCGATTGTCACTACGAACGATATTAAGCAAGCTTTGTCCCAACAAGAAATCACTCCCACCATCCGATTAGGTGAAGTGTTGGTTAGCACCGGCGCTATTTCCGCAGAACAATTGCAAAAAGTTCTTGAGTTTCAAAAAGAAAATCGGCAGATCAAAATAGGCGATATCTTAGTACAGCAAGGCTTGGTAACGAAAAAGCAAATTCAACAATCGCTCGCGCAAAAATTTGGTTTCCCGTTAATAGATCTGAGAAAAATTGAAATTGATTTCGATGCGGCCAAGTTCATCCCCGAAGAACTGGCGCGTAAACACCAGGTTTTGCCCATCATGACTTACGACAAGCGCCTGGTTGTCGCCGTCGAAGACCCATTGAGCAATACCGGATTGGAAGAGATACGGTTTGCTTCCCAGCTTATGGTTGAACCGGTCATGTGTTCAGCCGAAGACATAAGCGACTATATCGATCGTGTCTATCTGGTCTTGGACATAGATGAGACTAAAATCGACGATGTGCAGACGGAGGGGCATGACTCGGCGGCTATTTCCGACAACAAGGTGGTGCGCTTAGCCAATCAGATTATCACCGATGCCTATAGCCAAGGTGTTTCCGATATACATCTGGAGCCTTACGGACGAGAAAAGTCCCTTGTCGTGCGCTTTCGCCGGGACGGTATTTTGGTACCCGTTAAAGAAATTCCATCCAGCTTGTCCAGAAATCTGGTGGCGCGCCTCAAAATTATGGCCAACCTGGACATTGCCGAGCGCCGCAAACCGCAAGACGGAAAGATTGATTTCAAGAGCTTTAGCCCTTTGAAAATAGAGTTGCGTATCGCTACTTTGCCTACTGCGGGAGGGCAAGAAGATGTAGTTCTGCGCATATTGACCGCTGGCGAACCGATCCCACTCGATAATCTCGGTTTAAATACCTGGAACAATAAGTCTCTTAAGGAATTAATCACCCAGCCTTACGGCCTATTTTTTGTGTGTGGCCCTACCGGTTCCGGCAAAACGACCACATTGCATTCCATATTGGCCCATATTAATACTCCGCAAACCAAAATATGGACAGTGGAAGATCCGGTTGAAATCACCCAACGCGGGTTGCGTCAAGTTCAGGTCCATCCGAAAATAGGCTTAACCTTTGCGGCGGCTATGCACTCGTTTTTAAGAGCCGATCCTGACGTTATCATGGTCGGCGAAATGCGTGATCAAGAAACCACCAAAATGGTTATCGAGGCCTCATTGACCGGCCATTTGGTCTTGTCAACGCTGCACACTAACAGCGCGCCGGAAAGTGTCGTGCGTCTGCTGGATATGGGAATGGACCCGTTTAATTTTTCCGATGCGTTGCTTGGTGTGCTGGGCCAGCGTTTGGCCAAAAAACTATGCAGCGAATGCAAAGAAACCTACAGCCCCAGCGATGAAGAAACAGAATCGCTGTTAACGGAATACTGCCGAGAGCTGACGGCGGCGGCACGGCTTCCTGCGGATGATCCGAAAATCCGAACCAATATTCTCGGCAACTGGCGGCAGCGTTTTGCCAAAGATAACGACGAATTTATTTTGTACCGTGCCAAAGGCTGCAGCCAATGCGATCACACCGGTTACCGCGGGCGTCTAGGCTTGCATGAACTTATGGTCGCGACCGAAAAAATTAAATACATGGTGCAAAAACAGCTTCCGGTCACGGATATTGCGCATGAAGCGATTCGCGGAGGCATGCGTACGCTTCGGCAAGACGGCATTGAAAAAGTTCTTCAGGGGCTGACTGACTTAGCGCAGATCAAAAAAGTGTGCATTAAATAACTGACGTTACGCACGGTCTAAAACCGTCGTGAAAAAGATAGATCACAGTCGGGAAATATCTTGTTCCGTGTCTGGGAATATCCGCCGTAGGGCGTGCCGTGCGCGCCTTGGGGAGTACAGAGACCGTCAGGATTTAACTTTTGCCCAGTGGCCGTTGAACAGCTCAAGCCGCTCAACTGATTTCATGCGCGTTATAAAGCTGAGTTGAGCAGCTTGCCTGCTCAAACGAGACTTATGCCCTCTGGGTATAAGGCGCGCACGGCACGCCCTACGTCGGCTGTCCGGTGCCATGCCGACATGTCGGCTCTTGAACAGCGTTGTGTATAACGGCGAGCGCGCTATGTGAGAATGCAGTTAAAAGCGCTACGCCGCCAGTTGGGCGCATCCTATACTGCATCCAAGCAGAGTGCGACAAACAGGACAAAAACTATCTGTGCGTAACATCAGTTAAATAAGATGAGGCAGTGGATCCGTAGGGTACGCATCGCGTACCATTTTCAAAGTTTTTCTGTTGGATAAAATCCCCAAAAGGTACGCCATGCGTACCTTACGAGGCTATTGCTCTATCGTATTTCAATAAGGGTAAAAGCCCAGATTGAAACTCATTGCGTATAGATTAATGACGCAACAAATAGCTTAAAAAAAGTGTTGACTTTTTTTTCGACACCTTGTTAATTTAACTACGTTATTTTTTGAATAACAGGCCTGAGTTTAGGCTTTTACATGGCATATGGATTGTTCTCAACACTCCTAGATGATATGGGAGGGGCGCTATGAACAAGATAACTCCACACTTAGTACGCGATTTAAACAAAACACTTCCTGAAGGCACAGAATGCTATCTATGCGCCGCTGCCAGGAGAGCTTTGACTAAATACCGCAAAAGTCACGAACCAATGGCTCTTTTGAAACCCGCTGTTTCTTTGAAAAAAGATGAGGCTTTATCTGTCTTGTCGCAAAAGCTGGGTCGGGGTCTAAGCCGCTTTTTCACCAAAGATATCCAAGCAGCATTGGACTCAATGCCGGAAAATAAGCCATCAAAATGGTTTAACTTATCCTACTGACATTATTTTCCTTCCTGCGGAAAAAAAGCTGTCATTTCAGCTGTCCCCCTCTTCGGAGGGGGATTTTTGCGGGTATCGACACCTATTCTACGTGCTCAATGCGCCGAAATGCAGATCAGTCTGCAATAGCGGCTTCTCCACAGATTGTGACCTACGGTGCTGTACCTTCGGTAATAACCCAGCAACAGACCAGAAGCTTAATAGACAAGAGGAATATGTTATGAAAACAAATATATTCTTACCCGTTGTTCTTGCCGTATTTGCAACAAGCAGCCATGCCGAAACAGGCCGGCAGCCGGGTTTGCATTTATCGGTCGCCCAAGAAAAAAACTACAGCAAACCCGCTGATGACGAGCTGCGTAAAACGCTAACGCCGTTGCAATATGAAGTGACGCAAGAAGAAGCAACGGAACCGCCGTTTAAAAACACCTACTGGGATGAAAAGCGGGAGGGTATTTATGTGGATATAGTCAGCGGCGAACCCCTGTTTTCATCCAAGGACAAATATGATTCAGGCACAGGCTGGCCCAGTTTTACCCGTCCGCTAGTGCCTGAAAACGTCGTTAAGAAAAAGGATTTTCTGCTGATTATTCCGCGTACGGAAGTCCGCAGCCGTTATGGCGATTCGCATCTGGGTCATGTCTTCAACGACGGCCCGAAACCGACCGGGCTCAGGTATTGCCTCAACTCGGCGGCATTGCGTTTCATTCCGGTGGAAGAAATGGAAGCGGCCGGCTATGGAGAGTTTTTGACGGAGTTTAAGACAGGTAAATAACGTGCATAGCGCAATTCCGGCATTCGGGTAATGTGGCCGGGAGACTGTTCCCGCTGGAAATGCCGGGCTTCACTGCATCCGGCACAGCCTGCAAGCCGGCGGTTACTGTTTGGCGGGAGTGGGAAAATCTTGCACTATTTTTTCCACGGCTTCCTTAATCCGTTCAGCATTAGTTTCCGGATCGCTGACCGTGCCGGTGCCAATGCCGCGAAACACCAGTTTCTGCGTTTTGGCATCCACGAAATCAAGCATCAAGGTTCCCTCGGTATATTGCGATACATCGGTATAGGTCCGTGGCGCCCCTGCCCACATGCCGTAACGCCCGTAACCATAAGGCATGCCGGCATAACCCCAATCGCTTGACTGGCGAATATCCAATTTTTCCTTGGTCCATATATGACGCACGACATGCAGGTCGGCGTTTTCGCTAGTCTCTGAAATGCCGTGCAGAGCAAGATTGGCGCGCAGGGCGTCACGCAGAGCCGCTTCACTCGATGGAGACAATCTTATGGTCTCTTTGCCAGGCACCCAGGCATAGGTGCGGTATTGCGAGAATGGGGCCAAATGGTCGAAGTCGGTCGTGACAGAAACAGTGGAACAGGCAGTCAGGAAAAGAACTGCCGCGAGTAAATACCCGCGTGGTAATGTAAACATGGCTTTGATCTCCAATGTTGTCGGGGTGACCAGTGATTTCAACGGCCGTGATCTATCTTGTCAGTTGCAATCCTCTTATTCGATATTGATGGCATTCTGGAAACTTATCAAGCGATAGTTCCAAAAACCTAGAGGGGCAATTATGACTTTGCCTTAGTCACTGCCTGGAGATAGAAGTCAAACGGCTTTGAGCTATTCAGATGTTGATAGCGACGCGAACGCGTGAAAACAAAAAATCCTCGTGTGAGAGCGAAGAAAATTTATCTATCTCGTTCCCACGCGGCGCGCTCGTCGTTATACACAACGCTGTTCAAGAGCCGTCATGTCGGCATGGCACCGGACAGCCAACGTAGGGCGTGCCGTGCGCGCCTTATACCCAGAGGGCATAAGTTTCGTTTGAGCAGGCAAGCTGCTCAACTCAGCTTTATAACGCGCATGAAATCAGTTGAGCGGCTTGAGCTGTTCAACGGCCACTGGGCAAAAGTTAAATCCTGCCGGTCTCTGAGCTCCCCAAGGCGCGCACGGCACGCCCTACGCGAAGGCCTTCCACGCTTGCTAAGATGACGACGTCTCGCGGACAATTGTGTATAACGACGAGCGCAGCGTGGGAACGAGGGAAATCGCGTAAAAGCGAAGAAAATTTGCCGGTGGTACGAATTCAATCCCGTATGCCGCGCCGAGTACCGGAGCTTTCGTCAACCCCCGGTGAAAGTGAGGAACGCAGGATTCAAGCGGCAACCGGGCCGCCTTTCTTTTGGATACTTTTCTTTGGCGGAGCAAAGAAAAGTATCTCGCCCTCGGGGGCGAGACCCCGATTCAATCAAGCGTCGCGGTAGCGACACATCATTTGCAGTAAGAGATAGTTTCAATAAATGTTGGGTTGAAACAGCATCAACCCAACCTACGCTGCTATTACATGTTAGGTTTCATTGCGTTCAGCAGAGTAGGGCGGTTTCGCGTTAGCAAACCGCCAATTAACGCACAACGTCGATGACAGCCTGCCGCAGTTGCGGTGGATTGCCTAGCGGCGAATCCACCCTACAAATCATCCGCCTTACAGCGTTACCAGGTTGGTCGGGGCATGTTGCCCCGACCAAAACGTTTGGCGTTGGTCAAATGCAGCTGCTTAGCTCAAAGATCGAGGAAACGTTAGGGCCGGGGTTACAAACCCCGTCCCGCTTGAGGGCGTGGAGCGAGGGAACGATGAGTTTGTCATTTAAACAATGCAGTCTTGATTGCAATCTTTTAATATCCTTTTTGTGAATTGCCGAGGCACATCTTGATCTGAGAGCATGTTTATGATTACATCCTCGGGAACTCCATCGTTAAGTAAACTCTTTATTAACATTTCTGCTTCGTCCGGGCTTGATGCTTGGTATGGCCTATGATTTTTAGTATTCTCATTCTTGTTTTGACTTTTATCATTTTCAATCATACGGATTCTTCGCTCCATGGATCTGGTAGAGCTTAATATTTCAAGTAAAATATCGTTTTCTGATCGTTTTTCTGTTTTTTCTGTTTCAGGGTAATTGGACAGAATTTTGTTGAATTTTTCTTCAAATTGTTTCCAGTAAGTGTTGAATACTTGTTCAAGAGTTTTTTCTTTAAGTTTTTGTTCTTTTAAGCTGTTATTTAATGTTATTACAAGTTGCCATATACTTTCCTTTACGGGGAAGGTGTGATTGAATTGCGCTAACGGATTGCCTACATCTGTGGGCTCCAAATCTATAAGGAAGGTACATACACGGTTTGATGATAGCCCTTTGGCTAATGCTCCTGCCTCAAAAAGAATCCATGGATTGTTTTTATTTTCCTTAGTTAGGCAAATAATTCCTATACTTGTATTTTGAAGTTGATCTGTAATTTCGTTGAACCATAGCGATCCACGATCAATATCTTTAGATGACATCCATGGGGTTGATGCTTGTAAAACGCATTGCAGCCATTCATTTAGTAGTTCGGCTACAGCGCGACTTCTTTCTCCAGACCAACTTATAAAAATACGCATATTTTTCACCTGTATTAATTTCTAGATCATTATAGTTCAGTAGGAGTGGGACGTTAGGTAATTCACCTTGTGTGACAGTTTGCTATTGGCGACATAAAATGTGGCTACTAAGCTCATCACCTCACCCACACTTACTCTCCCCACAATTCAAACAAGTCATACACCCATCCATTAGCACCATCGCCTTAGTGCTGCACTTGTTGCATAACACGGCTTTCTCAGGAAATGCCTGTCCTTCCGATTCCCCATGCGCGGCTTCAAACTCCTTGCGCTTTTCATCAAGAAACTGCTTTTGATGGTCGCTCATCGCTTCCGGCTTGATCATGCCGATATGTTTCAGATGCGATTCGATGGCGTAGCCGATTTCGGCAACTAAGGACGGCATGAACACGCCGCCTTTTTTGAAGTAGCCGCCGTGCGGATCGAATACGGCTTTCATCTCTTCGACTAAAAAACAAGCATCGCCGCCTTTGCGGAATACGGCCGAGATTAATCGAGTCAGCGCCAACACCCATTGAAAATGCTCCATGTTTTTGGAGTTGATGAAGATTTCGTAAGGCCGACGTTCTTCGTGGGCGGTTCCGGCGTTCAGGATCATGTCGTTGATCGTGATATACAGCGCATGCTCCGACTGCGGGGTTTTGATTTTGTAGGTGGAACCGAGCAGCACTTCCGGACGCGTCAGGTTTTCGTTCATGCTTTCCAGCGTTGGCTGTTCCGGCTCTTGCTTAACCGGTTCTACATCGTCTTTGCTGAGGACTTTGTAGCCGACGATCTTTTTGGTGATTTTATGGGTCATGTCAGTAGTCTCGATCATTGTTGCTGAACCTTGTTTTAAAGGCGGCGCATTTTTACTGGTGTTCTGTGTCATGTGTTAGGGCGTTTTTGTAAGAGGAATCTCAGGGCAAGGTACATGCGCCTGATTTATTGTAGAGAAAACAAATTGCCGCCAAAAAGGCCAAATATTATCCACCGCATTAAAGTGAGCAAACTCAGTTAAGGCCTGTTCATCTACATTATTTGTTAATTCGTAATCTATTCTAAATGTTGCTTCAATTTGATACAGCAATTGCGGTTCAGCATCTGGGTTCGATAAATCATTAACCCGAATACCTAAATCAACAAACACTCTAAAAAAATCAACCGCATTATTTTTATTATTAACTGCCTCACCTATTTCAGCTCTAATTGCCAGTTTATTTTGCTGCCCCAACTGAACTTGATCATGGCTGTCTTCAAACTGTTTAAAACTGGATTCATATAAAACAATATCCAATAATTTTAAATTTTCTGATGCTTGGGCTATGAGCTCTTTATCCATAATCTGCCGTCTCATGGTAATCGTCGTGTTCTGAAAATAAGGGTTTGTGTGATTTGGTTTGTAAATCAGCAATGATTTTACGAGTAATCGGAATGACATTATCGTAATCTGACGCAGGCAGTCTCTTTCCATTCAATCCTGCTTTCCGTTTCAGCCAATTAAACATATCTGGAACATCTAATGCAGCTCGCATTAGTCTATCCATTGCTATGCTTTGAATAACTTCACTACGTTCATATTTTGAAAACGCATTAGCGCCGCCGCCAAAAATTTTTGCGGCATCTTGCTGAGTTAGTCCTAATTTGTTTCTTAACGCCACTATTTCTTGGGCTGTCAACAGGCCATCCATTTTTCGCCAAACATCACGCACGGCACAATCATTACGTTTAATTTGCTCTGAAAAAATAACCACATCACCACATTGACGGCAGACAGAGTACTCTACATCGACGGTGTACGATTGACCATTTCGTTGAGATTCATCGGGTTCTATACGGACTTCAAAATCTGAAGAGCCACATTCAGCGCACTTATTCATAATTATATTTTGTCGAGTTATTGTTGAATGCCAATCGAAAGCTTTTTAAGTAAACTTTCGAGGTTTACAAAAAAAGACCACGAATTTCATATTTTCGTGGTCTTCCTTTACAAAACGATTTCTTACCAAACTTACAAATGAAAAGAACCGATTTCGACTATTTGAATTTCTCCATCTTCTAGTAGCCGTAGCTTTATATAAATCTTATCCGTTTGTTCTTCTCGAATAATATTTTTAATATAAATATCATGAACGGTTTGATCCGGGTATTCGATAGTTTTCTGGAAATCAGCCAAGGTTAAAGAAAAAATACAAGCTGAAACCTCTTCTAATGTGTAACCTAAATTTCTTATATCTTTCGGTACCTTAAGTCCTTTATATCTGATGCGTTGCTGTGAAGCGGCTGCACGAATTTTATCAAGATTGAAGAATGGCAAAATTATAACCCCTTTCTAACCATAATGGTTAGACTTGGTATTGTAAAAACTTTCGGCTTTTTATAGCTTGTTGTTTTAAGGGTTAAAATTTACCGTAGTAGCCTTCTTTTAAAGCATCAAACAAATTAGCGGCGCTATGGATTTCGCCGTCGTATTCCACTTCCTCGTTGCCTTTAAATTCCACCACGTGGCCGTCTTCCAATGTGAACTGGTAAGTGGTGTTTTCGAGGTCGGATTCTTTAACCAATACGCCTTGGAACACTTCAGGGTTAAAGCGGAACGTGGTGCAGCCTTTCAGGCCTTTGTCGTAGGCGTACTCGTAAATGGACTTGAAGTCTTCATACGGGTAATCGGTCGGCACGTTGGCGGTTTTGGAAATCGACGAGTCGATCCATTTTTGCGCGGCCGCCTGAATATCGACATGCTGTTTCGGGGTTACGTCATCCGCCGAGATGAAATAGTCCGGCAGTTTCTTGTCGGGATCGTCGCTGTACGGCATCGCGTCGCTATTGATCATCTCGCGGTAAGCCAGCAGCTCAAAGGAGAATACGTCGATTTTTTCCTTGGATTTTTTACCGGCGCGGATCACGTTGCGCGAGTAATGATGCGCAAAGCTCGGCTCTATGCCGTTGCTGGCATTGTTGGCCAGAGACAATGAAATAGTCCCGGTCGGCGCAATGGAGCTGTGATGGGTAAAGCGGGCGCCGGTTTCGATCAGCTCGGCGACCAGTTGGGGTTCTTCCTGAGCCAGTTGCTGCATGTAACGGCTGTATTTGGTATGCAGCAGTTTGCCGGGTACGCGGTCGCCGACTTTAAGGCCGTCGGCAATCATTTCCGGGCGCTTGTGCAGCATTTCGCCGGTGACGGTGAACATTTCTTCCATGATCGGCGCGGGGCCTTTTTCTTTGGCCAGCGCAAGACCGGCTTTCCAGCCTTCCACGGCCAGCACTTTGGTGACTTCTTCGGTGAATTGCAGCGATTGCGAGTCGCCGTATTTCATGCCCATCATGGTCACGGTCGAGCCCAAGCCAAGATAACCCATGCCGTGACGGCGCTTGGTCAGGATTTCCTCGCGCTGTTGCGGCAGTGGCAGGCCGTTGATTTCAACGACGTTGTCGAGCATGCGGGTGAAGATTTTGATGGCTTTACGGTAGTTGTCCCAGTCGAATTCGGCGTCATTGCTGAACGGTTTTTTGACGAAGCGGGTCAGGTTGATTGAACCTAACAAGCATGAGCCGTAAGGCGGCAGCGGCTGTTCGCCGCAATTATGGGCATGTAGGCCGTTCGCATCGAAGGTGTTGATGCCGGGCACCTGTATATCGAATACATCCTCGCAGCCATCAGGCGTAATCGACTCAACGGTCGCGACAAAGCGTTCCCGATTTAATGAACGACGGTAATTTTTTAATGCAGTTTCAAGTTGAGCGGCTTTGATGCTGTCGGTAAAGCCTATTAACTCTTGGTAAACGGCAAGATTATCGCCGCTAATAATAAGTTCATGCTGGGGAGAGATTTGGTAATCAGCGACACTGCCTTTACCGTTAGGCAATTTGCTTATCCCGGCTTGGCGACGGTTGCGATAAATAGTAGAGCTGATGCCCAGCCGAAGCAACATGCGCTGTACGGCTTCCAGGCGGAGAAGGTCGGATTGGGCCAGGCGAACGCTGACGCCTTTGCTTTGGCTGCCTTGAACGGAACCGTCAGCATCAAAAAAGCCTTGTAAAAAACCACGGTAAAAATCGCTGGATGCGGTTTCGATTTCTGCACCGATACATTTATTGCCGGGAGTCATGCCGAGAGCTTCCGCGAATGTTTTCAGCTCGGCAAAGCTGAGCCTGAATTCGTTTCTTCCGGCTATTTCATGCCAGCCTTTGAAATCGCTGCGGGTATTAAATTCCGAGGCGGCTATCATGACTTTATCCATAATCGCGTCAACACCGGCGTTCATGTCATTGAGGCCACTATTCATGATTTGGACTGTTTTCCAAACTGACAGCACGGCTTTATCTTCTTTTAACGTACCGTCACCGACTAATAGCCCGATTAAATAACCTTGGTTTTCGCTGTACTTACCTTGCCAGTGATTATGTTGACGATGATTGTTCAGCAAAACTTGGTCGCCGGCGTGGAGCTGACCAGCCTCACACCATTCCGTTTCAAGATTATAACGATCCAGGCGGGTTATTTTACGTATCCGGTGATCGTCGGTCAGGCGCAGGTTAAAACCTTCTTTGGTTCTTAATTTCAGCACTTCCTTGGTTGCGGTTTTGAAGAAGCCTTCGATACCGGAACGGTGCAATTGGCCGTCGACTAATACGTTGATTTGTTGGCCCAGGATGGCGTTAACCTGCCTTGGCCCTTGTTCCGTTTGTACCCAAGTATCTCCTGTCACACAGGGATTAGTCGCGCGGATTTTTTCGCAAAACCAGTTGTTGTTCATCTCGTTGACTTTGTCGATCAGGATAAAGCCCGGTTCGGCGTAGTCGTAAGTCGAACTCATGATGATGTCCCACAGGCGGCGCGCAGGCATGGTTTTGCTGATTTGGCAGGCGACCATGCCGTCGTCGTTAAGCACGTAACCTTCAATGTAGGGCAGGTCGCGCCAGATTATTTCGCTTGAATCGGTCAAATCCAGGTTATCCAGTTTGACTTGTTTTTCCGATACGGGAAATGACAGCGGCCAGGGCAGGTCGTTTTTGACTGCTTCGACGAACTCGGCGGTAATCAACAGCGACAGGTTGAACTGGCGCAGCCGTCCGTCTTCGCGTTTGGCGCGGATGAATTCGACGACATCGGGATGGCCGACATCGAAAGTCGCCATTTGCGCGCCGCGACGGCCGCCTGCGGACGATACGGTAAAGCACATCTTGTCGTAGATGTCCATGAACGACAGCGGGCCGGAGGTATAGGCGCCGGCACCGGACACGTAAGCGTTCTTGGGGCGCAGCGTGGAAAATTCATAGCCGATGCCGCAACCGGCTTTTAAGGTCAGCCCGGCTTCATGCACCTTGGCTAGAATGTCGTCCATGGAATCGGCGATCGTGCCCGATACGGTGCAGTTGATGGTCGATGTGGCCGGTTTATGCTCCAGCGCGCCGGCGTTGGAGGTAATCCGCCCGGCCGGAATGACGCCTTGGCGCAACGCCCACAGGAAATCTTTGTAGCACTGTTCCTGTTTGGCTTTGCCTTTTTCTACTTCGGCAATCGCTTTGGCGACCCGTTGGTAGGTCTCATCGATGTTGCCGTCGATAGCAACGCCATCTTTGGTTTTTAAACGATACTTGGTGTCCCAAATATCCATTGAAGCGTCCTGAAAAGGTATTTCAGTTACAGCGTTGGGGATGACATGTAGCTTTGCCGACATCGGTATGTCCCTGTTAATAGTGGAAATTAAGGTTAGCCGGTTTAGGGCTGATTTTCGATATATAGTGATATGTTGTTTATAGTAACACAATATGTAGTGTTTCGTAGAGAAAATAAAAAAGTGAGGCGCAACACGCAGTTGGCTCTACTCGACCAGGAAATCGCCGCTCTGGTGCTGCCACATGGCGTAATATTTGCCTTGTTTAGCCAGCAATTGTTGATGCGTGCCTTGCTCTATGATCCGGCCTTTGTCCAGCACCACAATGCGGTCCATCGTCAAAATAGTCGAAAGGCGATGGGCGATCACCAGCGTTGTTTTGTTATTAATCAGCTCGAAAATGGCGGTTTGGATCTTTTTTTCGGTCAGCGAATCCAGCGCGCTGGTGGCTTCATCCAGAACCACGATCGGCGCGTCTTCCAAAAAAGCGCGGGCAATGGCGATGCGCTGCCTTTCGCCGCCGGAAAGCTTGACGCCGCGCTCGCCGACCAGCGTGTCGAAGCGGTCCGGCAACTGTTCGATAAACTCAAGGCAATGCGATTTTTGGGCGACATCGATCAGCCGGGCTTCCGAAATATCCTCGCCCAAGGTGATGTTGTCCCGTATCGAACGGTGAAACAATTCCGGCTGTTGCGGCACCATGGCGATTTGCTGGCGCAACGAGCTTAGCGTAAAAGCTTTGGCATCCTGGCCGTCAAAGCTGATGCTGCCTTGTTGAGGATCGAGAAAGCGGAACAGCAGTTTGGTCAATGACGACTTGCCGGAACCGGATTGGCCGACCAGCGCGACTTTTTCACCGGCCTTGATATGGAGGGAGAAGTCCTCAAACAGTTGGGTTTGGCGCGAGTTTTCTTCATGGTAGGTAAAGCAGATATTGTTAAAGTCGATGGCGCCGTGGCTGATGGTCAGCGGTTTGGCATTATCGGCATCGACCTCGACATCCTGCTGCCTGAACACATCGGCCATTTCGGAAGCGTCGGCCAGGGCGGTGAAGAAATTCCTGAAATTGCGCCCGAATTCCCATAAACGCTGGATCAGCATGATCATGATCGATTGAAACAGCACGAACTCGCCGACCTGAAAGTTGCCGGCTCGCCATTTCTGGATCATCAAGTAAACCAGCAGCAATTCAATGCCGAAAGTCATCAAGCCTTGTATCGCAAAAGAGATAAACATCAGTATCCAGGCGATTTTCTTCTTCCGGTAAACCTTATCCGAAGCTTGATTGACGCGCGCCTGTTCGCGGGCTTCCATCGCAAAACTTTTGACCACGGAAATATTGCTGACTGCATCCGAATAGACGCCGCCGACTGTGGAATCGGCCTGGGCGACGGCTTTGTCGAAGCGCAATTTCCAGACTGAATAGACAATATTCCAGGCGACAAAGACCGTGACCCAGATGAGGAAATAGCAGGCGAATTCGGGCTGTTGCTGGTAGAAGATCGCAAAGGCAAAGCTGACCGCGACAATGTTCATGAAAAACTGGAACAAAAACCAGTCCATGATGATTTCAAAAGAGCGGGAGAACCGGTTGGCCTGTTTGATCAGACTGCCGGAAAAGCTATTCTCGAAAAAAACGAATTTTTGTTTTTTAAGTATCTCGAAACAGCGTTTTTCCAATAAATTAACGCCGCCGCCATCGAGCGGGACAATAGCGATTTCAAGCAAGCGCCAGGACAGCCAGATGCAACCATAAATGATCGCGACCTGCTTCAGGTTGTCCAGCAACAGTGTCAAGGTGGCATCGGAATAGGGCGCGGCCAAACCGTTGGCAATGTTTTTATAGTAAATCGGCGCCGCTAAATCGAGAGTGACGGCGGAAGCCAGCGCCAATAAGGCCAGCAGGAAAAACCATTTTTTCTGCCAGACAACCCGGCCGTATTCTTTAAAGATGATGTTCATAGAGTGCGGGATGTTTGGGCGTCGATGTCAAAAAAATTTTTACCACGAAGGACACGAAGAACACGAAGGTTTAAAGAACAAATCGCTTAATCCCGTTTTTCAGCATGATTTCATTGAAATTGATGAGCAAACCGACATTTAAATGGCTAAGGCGCATGTAAGTAAGAATTTGTGCCTCATGGATTCTTTGTAGTTTATCGACGCTTTTCAATTCAACAATGAGTTTGTTTTCAACCAGAAAATCAAGGCGATATCCGCATTCCAATGCAGTGCCTTTGTAATTTACAGGTAAAGATTTTTGTCTGGCGAAAGAAAATCCCGCAATACTCAATTCGTGTGCTAAGCAATGCTCATAAGTCGATTCCAGTAGGCCTGGCCCCAATGTTTTATGCACTTCGATTGCACAGCCAATGACCTTGTTCGACAGACTATCAAACTGCATCACTTCGTGCTCTTCGTGTTCTTCGTGGTGTTTTTATATATTTCGCATTGCATCATTTATTAGCCCGATGCTCAATAATATCGTCAACCACGGACGGATCGGCCAGCGTGGAGGTATCGCCAAGGCTGCTGATTTCATTGGCGGCCACTTTGCGCAAAATACGGCGCATGATTTTGCCGGAGCGGGTTTTCGGCAGTCCCGGCGCCCACTGAACTATATCCGGGTGGGCAATCGGGCCGATTTCCTTTTTGACCAGCTCGATCAGCTCCTGACGCAGTTCCTCGGACGGCTCGATGCCGACATTTAAAGTCACATAGGCATAGATGCCTTGTCCCTTGATATCATGCGGATAGCCGACCACTGCCGCTTCGGCGACATGCTCATGCAGCACCAGCGCGCTTTCGATTTCCGCGGTGCCCATGCGATGGCCGGAAACATTGATCACATCGTCAACCCGGCCGGTAATCCAGAAATAGCCGTCCTGATCGCGGCGGGCGCCGTCACCGGTAAAGTAATAGCCGGGGTAGTTCTTAAAATAGGTATCGATAAAGCGTTGGTGATCGCCGTAAACGGTGCGAGCCTGCCCCGGCCAGGACCGGCCGACGACTAAGATGCCTTCGGCTGCGCCTTCCCGGATCCAGCCTTCGTTGTCGATGATTTCCGGCTTGATGCCAAAAAAAGGCAGGGTCGCGGAACCCGGTTTTAACGCAATCGCACCGGGCAGAGGGGTGATTGAAATACCGCCGGTTTCGGTTTGCCACCAGGTATCCATCACCGGGCAGCGGGCGTCGCCGACCACATGGTAATACCATTCCCAGGCTTCCGGGTTGATCGGTTCGCCGACCGTGCCGAGTATTCTTAAGCTGCGGCGCGAGCAGCGTTCGACAAATTCATTGCCCTGAGCCATTAGCGCGCGGATTGCGGTCGGCGCGGTGTAGAAGATATTGACCTGATGCTTGTCGATGACCTGCCAAAAGCGGTCGGCTTCGGGATAGGTCGGCACGCCTTCAAATACCAAGGTAGTGGCGCCGTTGCATAACGGACCGTAGATCATGTAGGAGTGGCCGGTCACCCAGCCGATATCGGCGGTGCACCAGTAGATGTCGCCATCGTGGTAATCGAACACGTATTTATGGGTCATGGCGGCATACAGCAGATAACCGCCGGTGGTGTGCAAAACCCCTTTGGGTTTGCCGGTGGAGCCTGACGTATACAGGATAAATAACGGGTCTTCGGCGTCCATGGCTTCGGCCGGGCAGTCGGCTGAAGCCGTTGCCATTGCTTCGTGATACCAGACATCGCGTTGCTCATACCAGTCAACCGCATTGCCGGTGTTTTTAATGACGATGACTTTTTCAAGGCCGGGGCAGGCTGCAGCGGCTTCATCGGCGTTGGCTTTAATGGGGATGATTTTGCCGCCGCGATGGCCTTCGTCGGCGCAGACCAAATGCCGGCAATCGGCATCCTGAATCCGGTCTTTTAGAGCTTCGGCGGAAAAGCCGCCGAACACGATCGAATGCACTGCGCCGATCCGTGTGCAGGCCAGCATCACCGCTGCCGCCTCGCTGATCATCGGCAGATAGATGCAAACGCGGTCGCCTTTTTTGACGCCTTGCGCTTTTAACACATTGGCAAACTTGCAGACTTGTTCATGCAATTGCCGATAAGTGATTTTTTTGTCGTGCTCCGGGTTATCGCCTTCCCAGATGATGGCGACCTGATCGGCGCGCGTGGCAAGGTGGCGATCCACGCAGTTGACGCTGATGTTGAGCTTGCCGCCTTCAAACCAGCGGATATGGCCGGTTTTGAAATCGCAGTCCGTGACTTTATCCCAAGGCTTGCTCCAGTCCAGAAACAGTTCCGCCTGTTCAGCCCAAAAAGCCTCCGGTTCAGCGATAGAGCGCTGATACAAGGCTTGATAAGTTTCAGCGGTAATGTGCGCCTTAGCTGCTATTTCCGGTTTTATGTCATAAATTTTGTCATCTGACATGGAGAATCCTTGGGTTTGATTGAAAGAGTGTAAGGCTTGTTTATTCGACATAAAATGGACCACATCGGCTTTAGAGGGACACATAAAGGTTTTAACATTCTGCGGCTTGAGGCATCGGCGTTTAATATTGAAAAGGTCTGCGCCGTTTCAGTAAAATCAGCATTGTTGCCGCAAGTCGACAGGCATGGATAGCGGACAATTTATAAGTATAACTATTCAGAACTATTTTATCCCTGTTACTATCAAGCTTGGCAAGCGATGCCGCCTGGAGTTTTCCGGAACGCATTTTAACATTCATCGAAGAGGGACTTATGAACAATCGATTACTATGCGCCGCATTACTGTGGCTACCGGTTTTTACAAGCAGTGCTGCAACTAAAGTGTCGGAGCATGTGCTTGGAAACGGTCTGAAAGTGCTGGTTAAGGAGGATCACCGCTCTCCGGTTGCGGTGTCTCAGGTTTGGTACAAGGTGGGTTCAAGTTACGAGCCGGGCGGCATTACCGGTATTTCGCATATGCTCGAACATATGATGTTTAAAGGGACCGATAAACATGCGCCCGGCGAGTTTTCGCGGATCATCGCCGAAAACGGCGGCGAGGAAAATGCTTTTACCGGTACCGATTACACGGCTTATTTTCAAACCATGGAAGCCTCCAGGCTGGCGGTCAGTTTTGAGCTGGAAGCCGACCGGATGCGTAACCTGCATCTGTTGCCCGATGAGTTGAAAAAAGAGCTCCAGGTGGTCACCGAAGAGCGAAGGATGCGCACCGACGATAATCCGCAGGCGAAAATGCAGGAGCATTTTAATGCGATGGCTTATACCAACAGTCCTTATAAACATCCCGTAATCGGCTGGCCTTCGGATATTGAAAATTATAAAGTCGAAGACCTTCAGGCCTGGTATCAGCGTTGGTACGCGCCCAACAATGCGACGCTGGTGGTCGTGGGGGATGTGGAACCCAATGCGGTATTTGCGCTGGCGGAACAATATTTCGCCCCACTTAAACCCAGCGAGCTGAAAGCGATCAAACCTCAGATTGAAGTTGAACAGCTGGGTGTCCGGAAGATGACTGTTAAATTACCGGCCAAACTGCCCTTTTTGCTCATGGGCTACAAAGTGCCGGCATTAACAACCGCGCAAAATGAGTGGGAGGCGTATGCGTTGGAAGTTTTGGCCGGTGTGCTGGACGGCGGCAGCAGCGCCCGATTGGAGTCGGGACTGGTGCGCGGCAAGCAAATAGCCGTTTCCGTCGGCGCAAGTTATAGCTTGTATTCAAGGTTGCCGGAAATATTGACGCTGGAAGCGACGCCTGCCGAAGGGAAAACCGTCTGGGATTTGGAAAACGCATTGAAGGAAGAGATTGCCAAGCTGCAAATGAAATTGATCGATAACGACGAGTTGCAGCGGATTAAAGCCCAGGTTTTGGCCAAGTCGGTTTACGAGCGGGATTCCGGTTTTTATCAGGCCATGCAGTTAGGTATGCTGGAAACAGTCGGCCTGGGCTGGAAAAAAGTCGATGAATATGTCGATAAAGTCAATCAGGTTACCGCAGAGCAGGTGCGCGATGTGGCGCGTAAATATCTCATCGAAGATAAATTGAGTGTCGCTTATTTGGAGCCTTTGCCTATCACTGGACACATTACCGAGACCAAGACTGAAAAAGGAGTTAGATAATGCGTATTCATCTGTTAAGTTTTATGGCGGTAGTCTGGGTTGCGGCTTTTTGCAGTCCCGCGCAGGCTGCTGCAAAAATAGATCATTGGCAAACGCCGCAGGGTAGCCGGGTTTATTATGTGCGTACCGAAGGTCTGCCGATGGTGGACATACAGGTTGCTTTCGACGCCGGCAGTGCGCGTGACGGAAGCCAGTTCGGTCTGTCTGCATTGACGTCCGCGCTGCTCGATACCGGGGCAGGAAAATGGAATGCCGATGAAATCGCCCAGCGCTTTGAAAGCGTCGGCGCGCAATTCGGTGCCAATGTTTCCAACGATATGGCTTCCGTTTCGCTACGTACTTTGACCGATAAGCCATTGTTCGATAAAGCGCTGGAGACGATGCAAGTCATTCTGGCCAGCCCGAGTTTTAATGAAGCCGATTTTCAACGGGAAAAAAACCGGACATTGGCCGGGTTGAAACAGCAGGAAGAGTCGCCTGCCGAGTTAGTCAAAATTGCTTTTTATAAGGCTCTATACGGCGACCATCCCTACGGCCATCCGACTCCAGGTACGATCGATAAGGTGTCCGGTTTGCAAGTCGCGGATCTGCGCAATTTTTATCAAAAATACTATGTGGCCGCCAATGCGATGGTGGTGATTGTCGGCGACTTGTCCAAACAACAAGCGGAATTTACCGCCGAGAAGTTGGTAAGCGGTTTGTCGAAAGGCCAAAAGCCGGAACTTTTGCCGGAAGTCGCTATGCCGGTGAAAGCAGACAAGCGGCATATCGAGTTTCCGTCCTCGCAAACGCATGTTCTGGTCGGAATGCCCGGCACCTACCGTAAAGATCCCGACTACTTTGATCTGTATGTCGGCAATCATATTCTGGGCGGCGCTGTTCTGGTGTCCAAGCTGTTTAATGAAGTCAGGGAAAAACGCGGTCTGGCGTATAGCGCGAGCAGCTCTTTTGGACCGTTGTTCAGGAAGGGGCCGTTTGCAATGAGCCTGCAAACCCGCAATGACCAAACCGGGCAAGCGTTGGAGGTGGTCAATAAAACCCTGGCCGATTTTATTGCGCAAGGGCCTACGGAAGCTGAACTGACTGCCGCCAAGAAAAATATTACCGGCGGTTTTGCGATGCGTTTCGATACCAATAAAAAACTGGCCAGTTACGTGTCGATGATCGGCTTTTATGACATGCCGCTGGATTATCTGGATACCTTCCAGCAAAACGTCGAGAAAGTGACGGTCGCATCGATAAAAGATGCGTTTAAACGCCGTGTCGATCCGCAGTTAATGCAAACCATCACTGTCGGCGGGAGCGCAAAGAAGAGTGAAAAATAAGCTCAGGATTATCGGCGGGGACTGGCGCAGCCGGCAGTTAAGTTTTGTCGACGCGCCGGGTTTGAGACCCACTCCCGCCAGAGTCAGGGAAACTTTGTTCAATTGGCTGCAATATGAAATTGTCGGCAAGCAATGCCTGGATTTGTATGCGGGCAGTGGCGCGTTGGGCTTTGAAGCCGCTTCCCGAGGCGCCAAGTCGGTCATTCAGGTAGAAAGCAATGCCCAGGCCTGTCGTTGTTTAAAAGACAATGCGCTGGTGCTGTCTGCCGCCGACCGGATAAAAGTGGTGCAAAGCGATGTGTCGCGCTATCTGGACGGAAACGCAGAAGCCTTTGATGTAGCGTTTCTCGATCCGCCGTTCGGCCAGAATCTGGCGGTCCAAACCTGCAGGCAGTTGGAAGATAACGGCTGGCTGGCCAGACACGCCAAGATTTATGTTGAAACCGAACGGCATTTTGATTTTGCAGGTATGCCTGAAAATTGGCGGCAGCTGAAGAGTAAAAGCGCGGGTGAAGTCGGCTATCATTTGTTCGAGCGGGTTGGATAATGGTTGTTAATTGTTTACGTTCGGCTTATCCGTCAAGCGTTAGATATTGAAGAGCGGGCGAAAGGCAAAAGGCGCAAGGCGAAATGATCGGACTCCAGCATAATGTTCCCTTGGCCCTTAGCCTTGATCTAATACTAAATGAGTATTTAAAAACCGGCTCTTAGTATAAAATTGCCGCTTTTTTTGAAAATCATACACTATGCAAACCACTGCAATTTATCCGGGTACCTTTGATCCTATCACCAATGGGCATTTGGATTTGATTGCCAGAGCGTCCCGGCTTTATCATAAAGTGATTGTCGCCGTAGCCGTTAACAGGGGCAAAGCGCCTTTGTTTTCTCTGGAGGAGCGGGTGAGTTTAGTTAAGGCGGTTGTGGCAGAGTATCCCAATGTTGAGGTGATCGGTTTTGGCAATCTGTTGGTCGATTGCGCCAAACAGCAGGGCGCCAATGTGATTTTGCGGGGCTTGCGGGCGGTATCCGATTTTGAATACGAGTTTCAGCTGGCCGGAATGAACCGGCGTCTGGCTCCGGATCTGGAGACTGTGTTTTTAACCCCGGCCGAACAATATGAGTTTATTTCTTCCAGCATGATCCGTGAAATTGCGCAATTGAACGGAGACGTGTCCTGTTTTGTTCCTGATCTTGTCCACCAAAGTTTAATCAACAAATTCAAGCCTGAGTAAAATATGGCTCTGACCATTAATGAAGATAAATGCGCCCGATGTGGCGTTTGTGAGCCTGAGTGTCCGAATGAGGCTATTTTTCAGACTGAGGATGCTTATGTTATAAACCCCTCATTATGTACAGAATGTAAGGAGCGTTATGGCGAGCCCTTATGTGAAGAGGTTTGCCCGAATGGTAGTATCCAAACAATAAAAGATACTTTTTATAAGAAGTGTTTGAGTATATTTAGTTGAGCAAGTCTATTGCTCATTAGTGTTGTAATGTGTAGGAGTATGTATGGCCCTTATTATTAATGATGAATGCATCAATTGTGATGTTTGCGAGCCTGAGTGCCCGAATGGTGCGATTTCTCAAGGCGAGGATATTTATGTCATTAATCCTGAATTGTGTACCGAGTGTGTAGGTCATCATGATCTGCCCCAATGCATGGATGTCTGCCCGGTCGATTGTATTGATAAAGATCCTAAGCATGTCGAGGACAAGGAAAGCTTGTATCAGAAGTATTTGAAACTGATCGGCTAAGCTTTTTTGTTGCGTAAGGTGGGGGCAGGTCGGCCGCACCTTACGCAATTGCATGATTTATTTAGTTCCCGCTGTAAACCAATCCAGGCTTTCAATCGTAGTTCCGACCGGCTTGTATTCCGCGCCGATCCATCTCGAATAGCCCGATTTTTCAATAGCTGAAAACACACCGGCAAAGTCAATCCGGCCGGTACCGGGCTGCCCCCGTCCCGGGCAATCGGCAAACTGGATATGGCCGATTTGATCGGCATGTTCGGTAATAAATGTCTCGGGATCTTCACCCATCATTTGCATATGATAAATATCGTACTGCATCAACAGTCCTGGGTGATTTAGCTGATTCAGAACGCTGAGCATTTGCGCTCCGTTATGGATGATAAATCCCGGCATGTCGTGGATGTTGATTGCTTCAAACACGGTTTTGATGCCCAACGGCGCAAAAGCCTCGACAGCGAAACCCAAGTTTTCCTTAAAAGTTTCCAGATATTGTTCAAAGCGACTGTTATCCAGGCAGCGGCCCGGCAGCACGTTGATTGCCTCCGGTTTCAACAGTTTTGCATAGTCGATGGTTTGGGCGAGGGCATCCTTAAATTGACCGCGTTTTTCAGGCACGCAGGCCAGTCCTTCGCCGCCTTGCAACAAGTCGTCGGCCGCGACATTAAATAAAACCAGTTTTAAGTCGTGCTCGTCCAGCTGGTCTTTTATGGCGGCTGCGCTTAACTCGTAAGGGAACTGGATTTCAACGGCATTAAAGCCCGCTTGCCTAACGGCTTTGAATCGGTCGATCAGCGCATTTTCTGTGAATAAGAGGCTTAGGTTGGCGGTAAAATTAAGCATCGGTTTTAGTGTACAGTTTGATTAATGTGGCGGGGTCCTGCTCCTGGTAGCCGTGGCTGCCGTGCAGTTGCATCAGTTGCGAGGCCAAAGCGGACATTGGGATCGCATTGCCTTGCTTGACCGACAGGTCGACTGCCATGTTCAAATCCTTCAGCAGGGTTTTAACCCGCCATTTAACCGGCTCAAAGGTTCCGGTCGCCATTTCGGGGGCGACGATTTGCAACGGTTTGGAGTCGGCAAATCCGCCTGCTAGTGCTAAGGGTATTTGCTCCGCATCGACGCCGGCCTGTTTGGCCAGCGCCATCATTTCGGCGATCACCAGCACGTTGCAGCTGACGATCATCTGGTTGCAGATCTTGGTGATCTGGCCGCAGCCGACTTCGCCCATATGGGTCAGTTGCTTGTATAGTGGGGCCAGTACGAGCCGGGCGACTTCTATATGTTCCGCACTGCCGCCGGCCATGATCGCCAGCGTGCCTTGTTCGGCACCGGCAATGCCGCCTGAAACCGGCGCATCGACCCAGCCCATGTCGCATTTTTCATGCAGCAATGCTGCCAGCTGACGAGTGTTTTCCGGGTGGATGCTGGATAAATCAATCAGCAATTTGCCGGCTGTGCCGTTGGCTAAAATATCATTGCGGACAATAGCTTCTACGACCGCCGTATCAGCCAGGCACAGGATAATCACCTCGGAGGAACGGACGAGTTCGGCAATGGAAGCGCAGGCCTTGGCGCCTGCATCAGTGACTGGCTTGAGTTTTCCATGACTGCGATTCCAGACATTAACGCTAAAGCCTGCATCGAGCAGACGCAAGGTCATCGGCTTGCCCATCAGGCCGATGCCGATAAAGCCTAAGGTGGGTTTTTTATCTGACATAGTTTTTGTTTTTAGTGATTAATGGTCGAAATGAAACGCAGTTTAGCCTAAGGCCGGGTAACGTCTGGCGGTCGATTCTACGATATAATGATCATAGGGAGGATGGATTTCGCTACAGTTCTACCCATCCTATACACTGTTTTTAATATAAACCCTTGCTGCGCTTTTGTCGGCAAGTTTAATCGAGAGGAAGTTGGCGTGGCAAAGGCGAGTGAATTAAAAAGAGGCATGGTGGTTGAAATAAACGGCATACCGCATGTGGTTAAGCAGGTGGATGCTAAAAGTCCTTCTTCTCGCGGCGCGTCCACCTTATACAAGATCCGTTTTAACAATCTCAAGACCGGTCAGAAACTCGATGAGTCGCTAAAAGGCGATGATTTCTTTAAAGATGCCGATCTGGTGCGGGCCAAGGTGCAGTTTTCCTATATTGACGGGGATAACTATATCTTCATGGATATGGAGGATTATACCCAATACAATTTGAGCAGCGAGGATTTGGAAGGCCAGATCGAATATCTGACCGAAGGTCTGGAAGGCATCGTGGCGTTGCTGGTGGACGATGCGGTGCTGGGTATTGAGCTGCCAAGTTCCGTGGTGCTGCCGATCGTTGAGACGGCGCCGGCCATTAAAGGCGCGACAGCGTCAGGACGTACCAAAACCGCGAGAGTGACCACCGGGCTGGAAGTTCAGGTGCCCGAATATCTGGAGCCTGAGGAGTTGATCAAGATTAATACCGAGACAGGGAAATTCATGTCCCGCGCTTGAGCCATGACCAATCGTTTAACCATTGCCCAAGGCGAATTTGAGTTGAACCGGCTGCCTAAAAGGCCAAGGGAACTGTTGCGCGCCTGGGATGCAGCGGATGAGTATCTGCTCGACACGCTTGCCGAACAGCCAGAATTACTGGCTGGCGCGCGGATTTTGATAGTGAATGACAGTTTTGGCGCACTGGCAGTGGCACTGAGTGCTTACCGGCCTTATGCGCTATCGGATTCTTATCTGTCGCAGCAGGCCACGCGGCTTAATCTTGCCGCCAACAACTTGCCTGAGCAGAGCGTCGGCTTGCTGAGCAGTCTTGAAATGCCGGAAGGCGTATTCGATTTGGTGCTGATTAAGGTGCCGAAGACGCTGGCATTATTGGAAGACGAGCTGATACGCTTGCGTCCGCATTTAACTGCATCAACCCGGGTTATCGTTGCCGGCATGATTAAAACCCTGCCGGCCTCGGTTTGGAAATTGCTGGAACGCCTGATCGGGCCGACAACGACATCGCTGGCGAAAAAAAAGGCGCGGCTGATTTTTGCTTTCCTTAATCCAGGGTTGGTTGTCCCGCCCAGTCCTTATCCGGTCAGTTACCGGCTTGAAAACACTGAGTACCTGATCAGCAACCATGCCAATGTATTCTCGCGCGACAGTCTCGATATAGGCACGCGCTTTTTTCTCCAGCATCTGCCATCTAGGCAGGATGCCTGCGATATCATCGATTTGGGTTGCGGTAACGGGCTGGTCGGTTTGATTGCCGCTGAACGTTGCCCTGAGGCGACCGTGCATTTTGTCGATGAGTCTTTTATGGCAGTAGCATCAGCCAGGGACAATTTCCGCCGAGCCTTCGGGGAGCGGCGCGAGGCGACTTTTCGTGTTGGCGATGGTTTAATGGAGGCTGAGTCGGAATCGGCTGATCTAATACTTTGCAACCCGCCGTTTCACCAGCACAATACGATAGGTGATCAGATTGCCGTGAGCTTATTTAAACAGTCGAAGAGGGTGCTGCGCAAAGGCGGCGAATTGTGGGTGGTCGGCAATCGGCATCTGGATTATCACAGCTATCTTGACCGTCTTTTTGGTGCGCATTCGATTATTGCAGCCAACTCGAAATTTGTTATCGTTAAGGTGACGTTGGCGAGCTCATTTTCAGAACATTAACAAAAGAAATTAGACAAAAAAAACTCCCGACGTGTGAGTGCCGGGAGTCAGAGACAAACAGGAGAGATACTGTTTGAGGTAGGATAACGAGTGGTGATAAAAGTTTAACCGAGCAATCTTTGGCTAAAAAATATATTGCTAAATATTGCGGCTGTTGCAAACATAATTGTAGAAACAATAAATTCGCCGGAAAGAAAGCCTAAAATCCCAACGACAAATACCAGTCCTACTAAAATATCTTTTTGATAATCAGTCATTTTAAAGTTCCTTTGCTGTTTTGCGGGTAAGAAATAATCAACGTTGGCTATACTATACTTGCGTATATATTGGTTGACAATATCAAGGATTATTGATTAATAGTTTCCTGCATGAGAACAATGGGGTCCGAATTTAATTGTTTCTTTTTTAAAATACGCAAAAGCCAGTCTAAAACTCTTTAATAAACATCTTGCCACATTGAAGAATATTTCATGTCGAACGGTTTATAAGCACGGTTTTTAATTGGAATAACAAGCAGCTATAAATGAGGAAACAACTGCACGAGCTGTGCATTATTATCTATAGTCGCGTAGCTGAAATTGATCTGGGTCGTGCAGAAGAAGGGGCGGGGTATGAAGTGTATTAATGCAGCTGCTGACGCTCGAACCTGGAAAGAAGTTTTATTGTAGTAGCGAAAGTGTTTCGGTTGCATCCGTAAACGCTATGCCACTTATTGGCTAATAGAGAGCTGGTTTACAACAACCTGGACGGGTTATATAGCTAATCTATGATATTCGATAGCGACAACAAATCCCTTTCCAGCAAAGTACTGTTGCCGAGGTTGAGCTCAACCAATCGACGTAGTTCGGAAATACTGTCTATATCGATATGTTCGCATTTTAAGCCTACCTTATTGCCTACAACATGCGTTGGGGTTAGTTCCATCTTTATTTTGACCTGTTCGGACAACTGTAAGGTGAGGGTGTAGAGTTTTTCCGGATCTTCTTCCCAAGGGCGTTCAAAGCGTAATAAACAACCTTTTAAGGACAGGTCGATGATTTCGCAATGCCACGTATTTTCATCGCAGTTTAAAACAGCTTCGGCCGTATAGAAAATACGATGAAACTGGCGGTTATCATTATTTTCTATTGAATGCATGGGCTTAATTCAAAAAGAATTGCAAGGATGTGTTGTTAATAACCAGCACATCATTCATGTTTAATTTGAGTGGCTTATCGTTTAGCGGTTGGTTGTTTACGGTTATTGTGCCGGTATTTTCCAATATGGAGACAAAGTAACCTTCTTTTCTTTTTAAGATTGCAATAACACCATTACCGTCATGACCAAGCCGGGTCATGGATTTTTTTAATTGCAAAACCTTGCCAATATTGCTGCCATTCAAAATTTGCAAATTAGCGGCAGGAACTTGTAATTCATTATCAATTTCCTGATTGAGCAATTTTACATCTTCGTCAATGAGGCTACTGGATGCGTCAGGCGCTAAAAACTTTATGGTGTTGAAAACGATGTCATGCTTGCCTATCGATATTGTGTCGTTATCATTAAGATTACAAGCCTTGGTTTTTTTTCCATTGACGATTAACGGAAATTCATCATTGAGTTGCTTAATAGTACAAGCCTCATCACGAATAATTATGACGGCATGGGCCGGAGCAATGGCCATACTGTCAATAATTAAATCATTGGTTTCATCGCGTCCAATATGCACAATACCGTTTTTAAACACACCAGAATGGATAACTTTATCTTTAAAAAAAACAGTGAGTTTCGGCATTGAATTAGTAGCCCATCTTTAAACGAACTCTGATTATAGACGGTATTATTAGTTGTTCAAGAAATTCCCTTTTTAGGCTATAACTGAGTCGGAAGGGTGATAATTTATTTGCTGGGTAGGAATTTGACCAATTTAACGCTGTTTTCATCCCGTTTTATGATCTCCAGAGGATAGCTATGCAATTTGATGCTGGTTCCGGTTTCTGGGATGGTTTCCATAAACTCAATAATAAGCCCATTGAGTGTTTTGGGGCCTTCTGTAGGAAGCGACCACTGCATGACACGGTTTAGTTCTCTAATGGTAATGTTGGCATCAACCAGATAACTGCCGTCGCTTTGTGCTCTTACGGCGACATCTTCAGTAATCAGTTCCCCGACAATTTCCTGTAGTAAGTCATCCAATGTAACGAGCCCTTTTACATCGCCATACTCATCGACCACCAAGCCAATGCGAATTTTTTCATGCTTAAAGCGATGCATTTGATTATGTACCGGGGTGCTCTCGGGAATAAACGAGGGTTTATCCAAGCAGTTTATGATGGTTTGTTTGTCAAAATCTTCCTGATTAATTAATACCAGTATTTTTCTTAAATGGATAAATCCGATAATCCTGTCGATGCTGGTTTTGTAGACCGGTAACCGGGTATGCGGGCTGCTTTTTATTTTGGCAATGATGTCCTCGATCGACAATTCAAGATCTATGCCGATAATTTCATTGCGCGGCGTCATGATGTCTTCAACAGTCGCCGATTCGAGTTCGAGTATGCCCATGAGCATTTTTTGATAGCGTGCCGGCATTAAGCTTTCTGCATCGCTAATAATGCTTTTTAACTCGTCTTTATTGAGTGCGTCATGGCGGTTCTTTTTGACATCGACGCCGACCACTCTGAGTAACAGGTTAACAAATAAATTAACGAACCAAACGACGGGATAAAGAATCTTCAGTAAAGGCGTATAGATCCATGCGGCCGGGAAGGCAAGCGGCTCTGGTTTGATGGCGGCCAGTGTCTTAGGCGTAACTTCTGAACAAATAAGCATCACGATAGTCAAAATTCCGGCGGCGATAGCGACGCTGGATTCTTCGTCGGCATAGAGCTTGATGGCAATGACGGTCGCTATCGAGGAGGCGAAATTATTAACAAAGTTATTGCAGAGCAAAATCAGGCCGAGCAAGCGCTCCGGTCTGTGCAGTAATTGTTGTGCTTTGATCGCGCCGGAATGATTTAGTTTAACCAGGTGTTTTAAACGATAACGGTTTAGCGTCATCAAGGCCGTTTCCGAGCCTGAGAAGAAAGCGGAAAGAATAAGCATGGCGGCGAGTATGCCAAACAGCATGCTAAGGGGTATGTCGTTCAAAGAAAGCGCACTCCGAGGTTATGAAAACAACCCTAGTGTCTATTATGAGAAATATTTGTCAAGCCTGGATAAGGGAGGAAGGCTGCTTTTGTCTGTGTAAACAACATTAAAAAGACCTTAGAAGAGTATGAAATAAAAAAGAATTTTGACAGGATGGTGATTCGATGCTTAACTTTAGTTAAATAGCTAAATAATTAAAAAGGATTATTTTTAAGGTCGTGCCGATTGATGAGCAGCAGTTATTGTTGCGGAATGTGTATGGCTAAACCTTAATGACCTTAATATGGGAAACGGGTGTAAAAATATGGCGTTGCCGCGTGTTTTGTTAATTGACGACAATAAAATAAGAGCCCAGCAACTGGAAACGGTTTTTCAGTTTATGGAATACAAAATAGAAACTGTTGGCTCAGCGGATTATGCGTTTTGTTTCACCGAAACTGACCAGTTATCTGGAGTTTTTGTCGGTGATGGTATTGATAAGCAGGCGACTGTGGTCAGCAATATTGTTGAGCAGGCCAATAAAGTCCCTGTTATTTATATAATCACTGAGGGTACGGCGCATCAGGTCCCGACCGCAATTACAAATAGCGTGTTTCATGTGCTGGAATGGCCGACGACCCACCCCGTTTTGAAACCGATACTCGACAAGCTATTTGTACCCGGTGCGCAAAAGACTTTTACGATGCGAAGCGAGTCAGATCGTCGTTCATCTTCAGTTGAGCGGCTAAAGGGCAAGAGTCAGGCCATTGTCGGTATCCGCAAATTAATTGAGCAGGTTGCAGAGTCGGACGCAACGGTTCTTATTTTGGGTGAGTCTGGAACAGGAAAAGAAGTGGTTGCTCGCGCTTTGCATGATGCTTCATTTCGAAAGGACAAGCCGTTTGTACCTATAAATTGTGGCGCGATTCCTGGGGAATTGTTGGAAAGCGAGTTGTTTGGCCATGAGAAAGGTGCGTTTACCGGTGCTTTAAGTGCCCGGCAAGGCCGCTTTGAAATGGCAGAAGGCGGAACCCTTTTTCTAGACGAAATTGGTGATATGCCCTTAGCTATGCAGGTTAAGTTATTGCGTGTATTACAAGAGCGGACCTTTGAGCGTGTCGGCAGTAACAAAACCATACATTGCGATGTGCGGGTTATTGCAGCCACACACCGATATCTTGAAAATGAGATTAAAGAAAACCGATTTCGGGAGGACTTGTTTTACCGCTTAAATGTTTTTCCTATTGAAATACCGGCCTTAAAGGACAGGACTGAGGACCTCCCTTTGTTAGTGAATGATCTTGTCTCGCGCATGGAAGCGTCCAATCGCGGTTCGGTACGACTGACTAATGCGGCAATGGCCATGCTGATGCAGCATGAATGGCCTGGGAATGTCAGGGAGCTGGCAAATCTAATTGAAAGACTCGCTATTATTAAACCCAAAGGGCTTGTCGATGCTGCAGATTTACCGGAAAAATTTCAACATTATAAAGTTTCCGAAGAAGTTCTTGATGATATCGAAGCGGTTGATATAGAAGAAGATGAACAGTCTGAACAAGCAGAAATCATCAGTGCATTTGAAGGGACAATGAATACCTTTGAAGGGACGGTGAATAATTTGGCGCAACTGCCGGAGCAGGGTATCGACTTGAAAGAATATTTGAATGATTTAGAGGTTGATTTGATCCGGCAGGCGTTAAACGAGTGCGACGGGGTAGTGGCTCACGCCGCCAAGCGGTTGAATATGCGGCGAACAACATTAGTTGAAAAACTCCGTAAATATGATTTGCAGCGTTAAAAGGATGATGTCATTTTTTTGTCGCTCCTGCATAAGGCTTTGATAATATTATGAATAATATTTGGTCTGATTTTTGCTTTATTTTCTTAAAGTAAGATTAGGTTGTAAACCAGGACGATCAGGCATGAATATTCATACAAGTCAAAAAAAGCAGAAGACGGAACAGCTTACCGATGCGTTCCGGATTTTTAACGAGCTATCCCAGAACTTATCGGTTTCCTACCAAGGGCTGGAAGAGCAGGTTGCTAAACTGCATGGTGAACTGGCGTTCGCTCATAGTGAACGGCTTAAAACCCTTGAGGAAAAAGAAAAACTCGCCAGTCGCTTGGAAAAAATACTGGCGGCGCTTCCGGCAGGCGTTATTGTGCTGGATGCGGACGGCAAAATTTTGGATTGTAACGCCGTAGCGACTGATTTTTTAGGCGAACCTCTTATTGGCATGGATTGGTCGGATGTGGTCATTCGCAGTCTGATTCCTGTCGTTGGCAACCCTCATGAGCGGCAATTGCGTAACGGCAAACGGGTCAATATGACTGTTAGCCGAGATATTGCACGTAATGATCCTGCCGATTCTAGTCAAATTGTTTTATTATCCGATGTCAGTGAAATGCGAAATCTGCAGGATTCGCTGAATCAGCAGAAGCAGTTATCGGCCATGGGGGAAATGGTGGCGAGTATGGCGCATCAGGTCAGGACGCCGCTGGCGACAGCAATACTCTACGCGTCGCAAATGAGCAGTCCTGCATTGGATAACGAAAAGCGGCAGCGGTTTTCGCAGAAAATTCTGGAACGCCTGCAATATTTGGAACGGCAGGTTAACGATATGCTGATTTTCGCCAAAGACGGGCGCTTGGCTATGGAGACATTTTCATTAGCCGAATTATTAAACCATCTCAGAGAAACGGTGAAAGAGTATACCGGTAGCGGCAGGATTGATTTGCAGATTGTTAATGACGCGCAACATGACGAAATGCTGGGCAATGAAAATGCTTTGAGCGGTGCGTTGCTTAATTTGCTGAATAATGCGGTCGATGCCGTAGGTCAGGCCGGATGTATACGGATTTCCGTGGTTCAGATCGATGACTTTAAGCTGCGAATCGTTATTAGAGATGACGGTCCGGGTATTGCCGAAGAGCTTTGTCAGCGCGTTTTTGAGCCGTTTTTTACGACCAAGGTCCACGGTACCGGTTTGGGTCTGGCCGTTGTCGACAGTGTAGTAAAAGCCCATGGCGGCTATGTGTCTGTTGACTCGTCTCTGGGGCATGGCACCGCTTTTACCTTAATCATTCCCTGTATAAGTCAGGCATGTAATTTGTTACCGGGCGGTTTTTCACATCAGGCTTCCCTGCCTGATGCCCTCCGGGTAAATGCAAATCTGCTCCAGGCAGATTTATCACATCAGGCTTCCCTGCCTGATGCCCTCCGGGTAAATGCAAATCTGCTCCAGGCAGATTTATCACATCAGGCTTCCCTGCCTGATGCCCTCCGGGTAAATGCAAATCTGCTCCAGGCAGATTTATCACATCAGGCTTCCCTGCCTGATGCCCTCCGGGTAAATGCAAATCTGCTCCAGGCAGATTTATCACATCAGGCTTCCCTGCCTGATGCCCTCCGGGTAAATGCAAATCTGCTCCAGGCAGATTTATCACATCAGGCTTCCCTGCCTGATGCCCTTCGGGTAAATGCAAATCTGTTCCAGACAGATTTGTCCGGTAAGAATCACCATCAAATGGAGATTAAACATGAAACAGTATGATGTGTTGGTTGTTGAGGATGATCTGTCACTCTGCGAAGCGCTTTGTGACACTCTGGAGATAGGCGGGTATCGGGTCGTTTCGGCTCGCAATGGTACTGAAGCGCTAATGAAACTGGAGCATGGCCAGTTTAAACTGGTCGTTAGCGATGTACAGATGCCGGTTATGGACGGCTTTCAATTGCTGAAAAATATGCAGCATAAATATTCGGAAACACCGGTGCTGCTGATGACGGCTTTCGGGACTATTCCCAAGGCAGTCGAGGCTATGCAGGCTGGCGCATCCGATTATCTCATCAAGCCGTTTGACGCGCAGGCGCTGGTGAGTAAAGTGGCTGATTATGTGTCAGCCAATCCGTCGGCGGCCAATACAGCCGCTAATGAGCGTATCGTGCAAGACGAAAACATGAAAAAACTCTACGCTTTGACGGCCAAAGTCGCTAGAACCGATGTCACCGTGTTGTTGCAGGGTGAAAGCGGAACCGGTAAAGAGGTTATTGCTCGTTATATCCATCAAAATTCAACGTATTATCAAGGGCCGTTTATCGCGGTAAATTGCGCGGCCATTCCCGAAAATATGTTGGAAGCGATGTTGTTCGGCTATGAAAAAGGCGCTTACACCGGAGCGGTTCAGGCCATGCCCGGGAAATTCGAACAGGCTCAGGACGGCACCTTGTTGCTGGACGAAATAGCCGAAATGGATTTAGGGCTGCAGGCGAAACTATTGCGGGTATTGCAGGAGAAGGAAGTCGAACGTCTGGGCAGTCACAAAAAAATTAAGTTGAATGTCAGAATTTTGGCGGCAACCAATCAGAAGTTAAAAGAGCAGGTGGAGCAGGGGCTGTTTCGTGAGGATTTGTATTACCGCCTCAGCGTGTTCCCCATTAATATTCCACCGTTACGTAACCGGCCGGGCGATATTTTGCCGCTGGCACAGGAATTGATGCAGCGTCATCGGACGGACGGCAAAAAGTTGCCTGAATTTGATAATGAGGCTATTAAAAAAATGTTAGCTTATCGTTGGCCGGGTAATGTCAGGGAACTCGATAATGTGGTGCAGCGGGCGCTGATTTTGCGGATTGACGATAAGATTACAGTTGATGATTTGGTGTTTGAGGATGCTGGATCAATGATGAACATCATGAACGATAGTTCTTTAAATGAGAATGTAGAAACTGCAAGTGAAGCGTATCCGATTGATACTAAAAATGAAAAGATCGAGATCGGAGGGTTGGGCGAAGGCGTTCGCTCGGCTGAAGAAAACATTATTTTACAGACTTTACTGAAGGAAAATGGCAGCCGCAAAATAACGGCTGAAAAATTGGGCATTAGCCCCAGGACGCTCCGCTATAAAATGGCCAGAATGAAAGATTCCGGCGTTATTATTTCATGTTAACAACTGGCATTAAAAATGCATTAAACTCTGCACTATTAAGAATGTAAGAGGGAATCTCCATGAGTGAAATGAATGTCAATCAAGTTTTGGCTCAGATGCGGGCAATGTCGCTTGAAGCCGGTGGCGGTAAAGTCCAAGAGACAGGTGGCGGCGCTGACTTTGCGGCAATGCTGAAGCAGACCATAGGCGCTGTTAATGATACTCAGCAAACTGCCGGAAAAATGACGGAGGCTTTTGAGGCTGGCGACACTAATGTCAGTCTGGCCGAGGTTATGGTAGCTTCGCAGAAAGCCAGTGTTTCATTTCAGGCAATGCTGCAGGTCAGAAATAAATTAGTTGAAGCCTATCAAGATGTCATGAATATGCCAATGTAATGCGGCAAACTGTAAATAAAACATGAGCGAACAGAGCGGTAATAGTCTAGTTGAAGCAAATCGCCAGCATGATCCAATGTCAAAGGACAAGGGACATCTTGATGGTGAAGCGTCTCATATTTTTGCGACCAAGGTCGATGCGCATCCGGCTATCAGAGGCTTGGCCGGGCTAACCATAGCGCGTCAGATTGGGCTGATGTTGGGCCTGGCGCTTAGTGTAGCTATTGGCGTTGCTGTTGTTCTATGGTCTCAGGAACCCTCATACGGACGCTTATACTCCGAAATCGGCGAGAGCGACATTTCAGAAATTCTTGAAGTTCTGAATAAGGAAAACATCAAATATAAAGTCGAAGCCGGGTCCGGGGCTATTATGGTGCCGATGGATCAGGTGAATACCGTAAAGCTCAAATTAGCGGCTCAAGGCTTGCCAAAAAGCAATAGTTTGGGATATGAGCTGCTGGATAAAGAGCAGGGTTTCGGCACCAGCAAAAGTGTTGAAGCGGTACGCTTTCAAAGAGCCCTGGAAGGCGAGATTGCCCGAACCATTATGTCCATCCAGAATGTAAAGTCGGCCCGGGTGCTGTTAGCCATGCCCGTTCAGTCGGTATTTGTGCGGGACCGTAAAAAACCCAGCGCTTCCGTTATAGTCAATTTATATCAAGGCAGATCCCTGGATAAGGGGCAGGTCGAATCAATCATTCATTTAGTCGCTTCCAGTGTGCCGCAATTGGACGCCGAGCAAGTAACAGTCGTCGATCAAAAAGGCCAGTTGTTAAATAGCAATGATTCCTCAGTGGCAGGCAATTTAACTACCAAGCAGTTTGAATATAAGAAGAATATTGAAGAACACCTGATGGGGCGCATTCAGAATATTTTGTCGCCATTGGTGGGCAGTGACGGAATGCGCGTGCAGATTTCAGCGGATGTGGATTTTACCGAGACTGACAGAACGCAGGAAATGTTCAATCCGGACTTGCCGGCTTTAAGAAGCGAGCAGATATCCGAAGAGCAAAGCTCATTGTCCGCAACTCAAGGTGTCCCCGGCGCGTTATCAAATCAACCTACTCCGGCAGGTACGGCTCCCGAAGCAACGCCGGCATCGGCCGCGACCAATTCAGCGTCCACGCCCGGGTCGGCGTCAAAAAATGCAACCAGGAATTACGAACTGGATAAAACCATTACCCATACCCGGTTGGCTACAGGTGCATTGCGCCGATTGTCGGTGGCCGTGGTCGTTGACGATCGGCATGTGCCCCAGAGTGATGGTAGCGTTAAAGCACAGTCATATTCTCAGGAAGATATTCATCGATTTAGCGATCTGGTCAAGCAGGCGGTAGGATTTGACAGTAGTCGAGGGGATCAGGTTACGGTCACCAACGTGGCCTTCAAAATAGACGACATTGTTGAGGCATTGCCGGCAATACCCGTTTGGGAGCAAGGCTGGTTTCTTGACCTTATGAAGCAAGTGGCTGCGGCTTTGGCTTTATTATTCTTGTTGTTTGGCGTATTACGTCCCACTATGCGCGGCCTTATCGGTCGGGATCTGGAAGAGAAAAAAGCCGCAGCGTTGGCGGAGGCGCAAGAGAGGGCGGCTGCAATGGGAGGAGACGTTCGTTATGATGAGCGGGGGGTGCCTATCGCTGTGCCGGCCGGTCAGCAAAACGTAAATTTTGCGGTACCCACTGAAAAGGAAATGCAGGATCTGCTGCTTTTGGATGTACCCCAGAGTTACGAGCATCGTTTGGAATATGTAAAGAGGCTCGTCGATGATGATTCGAAAGTAGTCGCACAAGTTATTAAGTCCTGGATCAAAAAAGATGGCTAAGTCGGAGAAAGAGTTAACCCAAGTTGATCGTGCCGCTGTATTGTTGCTGGCGCTGGGAATGGATAGGGCGGCGCTCGTTCTAAAGCATATGTCGCCCAGGGAAGTGCAGATTTTAGGCATCACTATGGCAAGCGTGGGCGAGATTTCCACCGGCATGATGGATGAGGTGGTTGAGGAATTTATCGTCACGGTTAAAAGACAGACTGCCTTGGGGATGGATACCGATGAATATATCCGTACTGTGTTGATCAGCGCGTTAGGTGCCGACAAAGCGAACAGTATCCTTGACCGGATTCTACAGGGCGGCAATACCAAAGGCATTGAACAGTTGAAATGGATGGATACCCGCTCGATTGCCGATATGATTCGTTTGGAGCATCCTCAGATTGTCGCGACCATTATGTCTTTAATGGATAGTGAGCAGGCGGCGGATGTGATGATGTTTCTGCCCGAAAGCATGCGTGCCGATTTGATGATGAGAATTGCGACGATGAAAGGCATTCAGCCCGCTGCTCTGCGCGAGCTGGATCAGATCATGGAAAAACAACTCACCGGCTCTGATAATGTTAAATCGACAAATATCGGCGGTGTCGATGCGGTGGCCAATATCTTGAATTTCCTCGATGGCGGAGCCGCAGATCTAGTGATGTCAGGCATTGCCGAGCACAGGTCTGAGCTGGCTCAGGAAATTCAGGAAAAAATGTTCACCTTTGAAGATCTCACCTCTATCGATGAAAGAGGTATGCAAACATTGTTGCGTGAAGTTTCAACCGGGCAGCTGTTGTTGGCGTTACGAGGCGTGGGCAGTGAACTTAAGGAGAAGATATTCAGCAACATGTCCAAGCGGGCGGCAGAAATGCTGCGTGATGACCTGGAAGCTTCGCCCCCAGCCAAGCTAAGCGAAGTAGAGCTGGCGCAAAAAGATATATTGGCTATTGCTAAAAAATTAGCGGATGCAGGCGAGATACAAATGGGGGTTGGCGGTGAAGAGCTCATCTAAGACGCCCAGATTCACCGCAGCCGAGCTGGAATCGTTAAGATTATGGAGTATGCCGGATGTTTCCGGAGCAGATGCCAAGCAATCGGAGACGGTGGAGCTTGAGGATGAACCGACACCGATTTTAACGGTTGATGAAATTGAAGCCATGCAAAAGCAGGCGTATGACGAAGCGTTTGCACAGGGCAAAATGCATGGTTTTCAGCAGGGCTTTGATGAAGGTTCAAAAAAAGGCTACGAGGATAATTTGCACTTGTTGCAAAGCCAAGCTGCGACACTGGTCAGTCTTTTAGAGTCTTTAAGCGAACCGTTTAAACATCTTGATGAGGAAGTAGAAAAAGAGCTGGTTAAACTGTCGATAGCCATTGCAACACAAATGATACGCCGGGAAATCAAGTTGGACCCGGGGCAAATCGTTGCTGTTATTCGGGAATCAATTAATGTTTTGCCGTTGGCATCACAAAAGATTAGTTTGAAATTACATCCTGAAGATGCCGAGTTGGTGCGATCCGCATTAGCGCTGGATGAGATGTCGCCAAGCTGGACCATAATCGAGGATCCATTGATTACCCGAGGCGGCTGCGAAGTTAACACTGATATTTCACATGTTAACGCAACTGTGGAACATCGGTTGGCTGCCGTCATCGCTACTTTGTTGGGTGGTGAGAGGGAGAGTGACAACAAGACTACTGCCGGTACTCTTGAGACATTTTCACCATCCATAGAGAGCGAGCCAGAGAATACGGCTTTGCGGGCGGAGATAACGGGGCAATCCACAGAGTCGTTGCCGATAGCGCAAGAAGACGTTGCCGAGGATAAAAGTTTGTGATTCCGGATGCGGATCGGTCACAAATTTGGCTGGCTAACTTAAAATCTTATTCTGAAAGATTAGCGCAAGTGCCTGAGCTTGTTGTCGAAGGCAAGCTTTCCCGTATGGTTGGTTTAACGCTGGAAGCGGTGGGCTGTCGGGCGGCTATCGGTTCACGCTGCCGCATTGAGGCCAAAAACGGCAGAATGATTGAAGCGGAAGTCGTGGGTTTTTCCGATGCACGAATTTTCTTAATGCCGACTGCTGAAGTTCATGGGCTTGAGCCGGATTGCCGAGTCATTCCTATGGGTAAAAACAGCTTGGCTAAGGTGGGCTTCGGCCTGCTGGGGCGTGTGCTGGATGGTGCCGGCAATGCGCTTGACGGCAAAGGTCCACTTAAAACGGATGCGCTGATTTCACTTAACGGCGTGCCGATCAATCCTCTTACCCGAAAGCCTATACGAGAACCGCTTGATGTTGGTGTTAGGGCTATAAATTCGATACTTAGCGTGGGACGCGGCCAGCGTATGGGTTTGTTTGCCGGTACCGGGGTGGGCAAAAGCGTGTTGTTGGGCATGATGACCAAATTTACCACGGCGGATATTGTTGTGGTCGGGCTGATTGGCGAGCGAGGCCGAGAAGTTAACGAATTTGTGCTGAAGACCTTGGGCGAAGACGGGCTTAAGAGAGCGGTCGTGGTGGTTTCGCCAGCGGATTGCCCTCCCTTGATGCGTGTTCATGCAGCGTTATTGTCAACCAGTATTGCCGAGTATTTTCGTGATCAAGGTCTTGATGTTTTGTTGCTGATGGATTCTTTAACGCGATTTGCGCAGGCGCATCGTGAAATTGCCCTAGCCATTGACGAGCCGCCGGCCACCAAAGGATATCCGCCTTCGGTGTTCGCCAAATTGCCGCATTTAGTCGAGCGCGCCGGTAATGCCGATCATGGTGGTGGCTCTATAACCGCATTCTATACGGTGCTGGCCGAGGGCGATGATACTAATGATCCAATTGCCGATGCTGCCCGAGGGGTGCTGGATGGGCATGTCGTATTGTCCAGGAGTTTGGCTGAATCCGGGCATTTCCCCGCTATCGATATAGAGGCTTCAATCAGTCGGGTTATGCCGGACATTATTGATGCCGGGCATATGCAAATGGCGCGGGATTTAAGACGATTGTATTCGCTTTATCAGCAAAACCGCGATTTGATCAGTGTTGGCGCCTATCAACCGGGATCTAATCCTAGGCTCGACAAAGCGATTGAAAAAAATCCGGCGATTTTGGATTTTTTGCAACAGGGCATGGATGAGTCTGTGGATATAGATCGGAGTTTACAAGAGCTGGCGCAGTTACTGGGCGTAAAAAGGGCTGTTGCCGGCTGATTAAAGTTTCTTCGGGATATAAGGGTATAAGTGAAAAAATCGCAACGCATTAAAACGATTGTGGACATTAAGGCGAACCAGGAAAAGAACGCTCTTGAAGTACTGGGCGCGGTTCAGAGAAAACACCAAGGCATGCAGGCACAAGTTGAAGGATTAAGAAACTATCGGAGGGAATATCAGGATAGATTCGAGCAGCTGGGTGTTAAAGGCGTCAATGTTGCGCAACTTCTGGAGTTTAGATCGTTTATTGATAAGCTCGATAAGGCAATAATGGGTCAGGAAAAAATGCTGGATTCAATTGAAGCTGAAGTGGTAGCCAAAAGAAAAATATGGGAAGAGCTGCATCATAAAACCCGAAGTTTGCAGAAAGTTTGCGATTCAGCTTTGAAGGTAGAGATGAAGCAAGAGGCTAAGCAGGAGCAGCAAGAACAGGATGAGCGGGCATCCAGAATCGGGCGCAATAACTCAAGTGGCATGGGAAATGCTTGATAATTAATGAATCTCAAGGGGATTGATTATGGTTATTGAAAGTGCAAATTTATTATCTTCGGTTTCCGGCAGTGCTACAGTTGAAAGTGTGACTCCACCTTTGCTTGATGGCACGGGCATTACCGAAGGTTTCTCGGATGCATTGGTTGCGCAGATTGAGCTGTTAAGCGCTATAAAAACAGAGGATTCTGCGCCTGTGCAGATGTTGGATCCTATCGATTTACAGGATCTCAGTGATCCGCAAGGCGTTGCCGGTTTGTCGGTAGGTAGAGTCGATACGCAAGATTTTGCCGCTTTATTAGGCAATGATTTGCCGCCGTCATACAAAACAAAAGACGATGTTGATCATGAGGCCGCCTTGGCTGCGGTAACTGATACCTTGAAATATATCGGCTTAGAAGCTTCGGCTGGAGAAAAGGCCGAAGTGGCTGAGCAAAACATCAAAGATGTGCTCGCAATGGCTACTCCGGTCCCGCAAGACGAGAAGAATGTAATTGCAACGGCCGCCCCTGTCGAGCAAAACATCGCGGATGCGGCCGTTGAGTCAGGGCAGATCCTGCAAGATGTCGTTGTTATTGATGCTCCGGTGCAAATGGATTTGGATCAGGGCAATGAAAAGCCTGATAAAAGGCGGGCTGAAGGAGATGCTCAATTACCGATTGTTGATAATAATGGCATAACGGAAGAGGTGTTGGCTGCGGTTGTTATCGCTCTTCCGGCAATGCAAGTCGAGCAAGTCAAAACAACCAATAATTTGGTGTCTGCAAATGCCGATAAAGAGGCTATGTTGCTGTCTTTTACAAAGTCGTTGATGGCAAGTGCTACACCGAATCAGCCGGCGAACACTCCTGAAAACAAGTTGCAAAGTGAAACGGTTTTTCGTCAGCCGGTTGTGGATAAACAAGTTTTCAATTTAAACGATTTTCAGAATTCGGGGCAAATTGAAAAGGCCGGGCGAGTGGATCTGCAGGCCTTCAGTTTGGAGGAAGAAAAGGCTTTGCCGCGGGTTGGATCGGATATAGCTCCGCCTAATAGGGTTATTGATAATAAAACAGATATTCCAGCAATAACCAAGCCGCTATCGCATCCGGAATGGAACAAAGATCTAGGGGAGCGAATTGTATGGATGAACAGCAAGGCAATACCATCAGCAGAAATCAAGTTGAATCCGCCGCATCTGGGGCCAATATCGATTCGCGTTGATGTTGTTGATGATCAGGCAACTGTCGTATTTACAGCGCAACATGCAGCTGTAAGAGAAACGCTTGAGGCTTCTATCCCTAAGTTGCGGGAAATGATGAGCGCTCAGCAGCTTAATCTGGTGGAGGCTAACGTTTTTCATGGGCCTGCGTCAGATCAAGGCCGCTCACAGGCGCAAAATTTTGCCCAAACAGCTGATGGCCGGAGGCAGGCGCCAATGACTGTTGCTGGCGATGGAATTGATGAAGTGGAACAAGAAATCGCAAGCGGACAGGCTGTCGTCAGTAAAGGTTTGTTGAGTATTTACGCGTAGAGAAAAGAAAGTTTGTATTTAATATTGCTCTTGTCGTGCCGAGATATTGACTTTTTTTCCGGGATTATGTTGTTTCTGAACTGCACGCTTTCCAATGCCTGAAAAAGCATCTATAATGCGCGGTTCTTAGGAGCTATCAGCTCCTCCTTGCTTTACCATCTTTATTAAGACAGAGGTGGGAGGCTTAACCCGAAAGGAGAAATCATGCGACATTATGAAATTGTCTTTTTAGTTCATCCGGACCAGAGTTCTCAGGTTCCAGCGATGATTGAACGTTATAAATCAACCATCGAAACCGCATCCGGCAAAATCCATCGTTTGGAAGACTGGGGTCGTAGACACCTGGCTTATCCAATTAATAAAATTCATAAAGCACATTATGTGTTGATGAATGTCGAGTGCGATCAAGCTACCTTGGAAGAATTGGAAAGTGGCTTCCGTTTTAATGATGCCATTTTGCGTAGCATGACTTTATTGCAAAAAGCTGCTGTTACTGAGCCATCTATCATTGCCACGTCAACAGCTGAAGAAAATAAAGTAGCTGAATCAAGAGCTAAAGATGCAGCGGCCAGAGCAGCAGTGACTGCAGACGCCGATGACGAAGTTGATCTGGATGATATCGACGAAGACTTTGACGCTGACGCGCTCGCTTCTGAATAACACTTTTAACACTTGAATTTACGAGAATTATTATGGCACGTAACATTAGACGCAAAAAATTCTGCCGATTCAGTGCAGAAGGTGGAACAGAGATCGATTATAAAGACCTGGATTTATTGAGTGATTACATCACTGAAACCGGTAAAATCGTTCCTAGCCGCATTACAGGAACCAGCGCCAAGTATCAAAGACAATTAGGCGTTGCAATAAAACGTGCGCGGTTTATTGCCTTATTGCCTTTTTGCGACGCTCACAAATAATACGCTGGACGATCAGTGGGCTTTTTAGCTGAATATATTATGCGAGGAAGAATGCAAGCCATGATAGTGGCCTCTTCTCTCGCGATATTGTCACTGATCATGCCTCCAGTGAGTATAGTAAGTTCGGCCTCTGTTGCTCTCGTCACATTAAGACGGGGAGCCGTCGAAGGCTTAGTGGTTTTGGGGTGTTCAACTGCGATAGCAGGGATATTAGGTTTTTTTCTATTAGGCAATTATCAGTTTGTATTGCTTTATGGAATGGTGCTGTGGGTTCCTGTCTGGCTGATTTCGATCGTCCTAAGAGAAGGGCGATATTTGTCGCTGGCGGTTGAAATTGCGGTATTGCTTGGTATTTTCGGAGTCATTGGCTTTTATCTCTTCAATGCCGAGCCGGCAGCGATGTGGAAGACTATGCTTTCACAAATGATGCCTCCGAATGCTCCGGTTGAAGATGTTCAGCGTACGTTTGATATGCTGGCCCATTATATGACGGGAATAGTTGCGGCTGCATCGGTGTTTGGTTTGCTGTTCGGTCTGTTTCTGGGCCGGTGGTGGCAGGCTTTACTGTATAACCCTGGTGGGTTTAGACAAGAGTTTTTGTCATTGAGAACGCCTCCAAGGTTGGCAATAGGCAGTATTTTAGTGGTAATTATTGCATCATTAAGCTCTGGTGTGATTTCTGAAATATCATGGAATATCGCTATCTTGCTGTTTGTGCTATACACCTTTATCGGGACGTCAGTATTGCATACCGTATTTGCCGCGATGAAAATGGGTCGCTATATAGTGCCGATGTTTTATGTGACAATGTTTTTGATACCCCATGCCATGTTGCCGGTTGCTATAGTCGGGCTGAGCGATGCTTGGATGAACTTACGAAATAAAATTTCGAATCAACATACGTCTTGATGGCGTGAAAAAAATAGCCGGATAAAATCCGATAATGAGGTAATAAAAGATGGAAGTTATTCTTCTTGAAAAGGTAGCGAACTTAGGTAACCTGGGTGATAAGGTTGTCATTAAAGCAGGTTATGGTAGAAACTATCTTGTTCCATATGGTAAAGCTGTTCCTGCAACAGCTACTAAAATTGCTGAATTTGAAGCGCGCCGCGCAGAACTTGAGAAAGCGGCAGCTGAGAAGCTGGGTGCGGCTCAAGAGCGCGCCAATGCATTGAGTAAGCTTCAGATTATTATTACGCATAAAGCTGGCGATGAAGGCAAATTATTCGGTTCAATAGGCACGCAAAATATCGCTGACGCCATTACCGAAGCGGGCGTTGCCGTCGAAAAGCATGAGATTCGTTTGCCTCAAGGTGTTATTCGTCAAATCGGTGAATATCAGATCGATATTAGTTGCCATACCGATGTCGTTGTAAAAATGCCTATTAAAATTGCTGCTGAAGCGTAATAATCAAAGGTACAAGGTAAAAAGAGTGAAAGGTTGAAGGGGCGAGTAAAATCTTCCCTGAAGCCTTAACTTTTCGACTATGCGAGCTTTTTACTCCGGCCTTTTTTATCTCTTAATTCCTCTCATATTAGTTCGTCTGATCTGGCGAAGCAGTAGAGCGCCCTCATACCGATACAGATGGGGTGAACGCTTTGCCCTCTATACAAAAATCTTTCCCCGGAATGTAATTTGGTTTCATGCGGTTTCTGTGGGGGAGGTCGAAGCTTTAATTCCGTTGGCCAAAAAAATACAACTGGAATATCCCCATGTAGCGTTATTAATTACGACCACAACACCTACAGGGTCTGCCCGGGTTAAAGCGATCATGAAGGACAGTGTGGAGCATGTCTACTTACCGTATGACATACCTTGTGCGGTCAACCGATTTATGCGGTGCTTTAAGCCTAGAATGGCTGTCATCATGGAAACTGAGATTTGGCCTAATCTGTTTGCCTATTGTGGCAAAAATGGAACCCCTTTGTACATTATCAATGCCCGATTATCGCAAAAGTCGGCACATGGTTATCAAAAAATCCCTGCTCTTATTTCCCCTGCTTTAGCTTGCGTCAAGTTAATTGCCGCGCAAACGCAGGATGATGCCGGCCGGTTTGCTGCGATAGGTGCAAAAACTGAAAAAATCAGAACGCTAGGCAATATAAAGTTTGATGTTGAGGTTCCAAATGAAATTGTTGAGCAAGGCGTGCAATTAAAAACCGAATTGTTTGCAGGCCGGTTTGTTTGGCTGATTGCCAGCACCCATAAAGATGAAGAGGCAATATTTCTTAAGATTTATAAAGAAGTAAAGCGGCAAATTCCTGAGCTCTTGCTGGTTATTGTTCCAAGGCATCCTGAGCGCTTTAGTGATGTGAAGAAACTGTGTGAGCAGAGCCAATTAGCTGTTGTAATGCGTACATCTGGTGAAATTTGCCGTCAGTACGATGATGTTTATCTGGTCGATACAATGGGAGAGTTAAAGATGATCTATGCTGCCTCTGATGTAGCGTTTGTGGGTGGTAGTATGGTGCCTGTTGGCGGGCATAATGTTCTTGAGGCCGCCGCAGTTGGAACTCCGGTTTTATTTGGTCCGTATATGGCGAATTTTAAAGAAATAGCTGAAGGCGTGCTGAAGCAGGATGCGGCAATTCAATGTCAGGATGAAAACGAGATAATCAGCGCGGTTAATGCCCTGTATGTGGATGCCGTATATAGACAATCGCTGGCTGAAAAAGGCCAGGAGTTTGTTCGACAGAACCAAGGCGCGGTCGCTAGAATTTTTGATATGCTTAGCCAAGATATTTAAATTTAGCTCAGGCTCAATTTGTCCGTCCATGCGGCGTTATATATCCCATTCCGTTTAATATATCGCGGCAAAATGTTGCCGATCCAAAGTATAAATTCTTATTGGTAATGGCAGTCGATTTGATTAATAAGGCGCTGCAATGCAGTATCAAGCTGATATGAAACCCGCTTTATTTTGCAGCCAACGCGGTTTATTTGTCCCCCGTATTTAATGGAAATAGTTGTGATGGTAACTATTTCCAGGGAAGTAAAGAATATGCTTTTATCGGGCAGAATAATATTACAATCTATAGGCATTCCTTCAGTGATTGTGGATTGCTGATTTTTAGATTGATCGATATAGGATAGGCCGGCAACACTGATGTCGATTACATCAAAGCATTCTGTTTGATTTTGATGCTGAATTTTAACGGGAATATTAATAGGTACTTTTACTCTGCGAGCGTCTCTTCGTTGTACCCACTCTATGGTTTGGGGGAGAGGAGCCTTTAGGTTAAATGCGGCATCAATATCATGTCCATTAAGATCACTTAAGGTAAAGTTAACTGTGATACCTTCAAAATTACCAGAGACTGTCACGGTACTTTGCATAAGCAGATCTTTATTAAATCGTTCGTTTTGGAATCCCTCCAGAAAAATATGGCTTCCGTCAATACGAGTAATCACAGTTAAAAGCGTGCTTGTTGCGAACTTTCCAGGAACTATAATTGACAGTAGGGTATTTTTGTTAAGCAATTGGTTTAGTTTTTTTCTGACATCGGCTTGATTGGTAATTGTGTAGTTATTATATAAATTGCCTATGATTTTGGATTTAGTGATATGTTTATGGTGTGGTTCGGCATGATCTGCTTGATGTATCAACACTTTATTTCCTCGTTATGTATTTGGTGAAGTTTATTGATATCTTTATTCAAGCAATAATTTAGCCATAAATATAATTAATATTTATTTCAATTACTTGTTGAGCTTATGAGGATGTCACAATGTTATGGAAAGCTTGTTTTATAATTTGAGCGGCAATATGCATCCTAATGTACGTGCCGGGTATAAATAAAGCGGCAAGGCTGTGGCTTGATGCTGAGCAATGTGGACATGTATATCAGCTATTTCGGCATCAAACTGGGCTTTTTTTGATGGCAGTGTATAGTCAGTATATAAATAGGCAAAAAAAACCTCCCTGCCATGCTGGGAACGGCAGAGAGGCTAAGCGGTGTATTATTAGTAATACCGCTAGTAGTTACAGCACTAGGAGGAGGGCTGATCATCTTAAGCTTGGCAGTTTTGCGCCAGAACCTGTTTAATTTAAATAATAAATAAATTTTAAAAGTTATCTGTGCGTTATCACTCATATTTAAATATATTCATCATCGCCGCTTCATTAATGTAAATCTTAATATCTCAGGTTACTATCGCCGGGTTTTAAGCTAATGTAGTTATTCAATTTGTCATAACAACGCGGATTCAAGTGGTTTTGCTAATCTCGTGGCAACAGAAATCAGTTGTGGTTCGTTAATATCGTTGACTTTCCTTGTATGATAAGCTCGCTATTTATGCGGTGAATAGTTTCAAGGATAAGCTTTATTATGCGGATAAGCCAAAACTTTTGTTTTGAAAATTCTCACTGTTTTTATAAATTTTACTAGCTGGCTATATTGTAGGGACGTTACACCATGAATGAAATAAAAGACAAATCAGTGCAGGCCTTTATTGATGAATTGGCCAGCAAGGCTCCTACTCCTGGTGGTGGTAGCGCAGCGGCGGTAATGGGGGCTCAAGCGGCAGCTTTAGTCAGCATGGTTTGTAATTTAACGATAGGCAAGCCTAAGTACGCTGAAGTCGAAGCTGAAATGCAGGCGCTGCTGGAAAAGTCAGAAGCATTACGTGAAACGCTAACAGACATGATCAAAGCAGACGTTGATGTCTTTGATCGTCTAATGGCAACGTATGGTTTGCCAAAAGACTCTGATGAAGAAAAAGTTGCACGCAGTTACGCAATTCAATCGGCGTTAAAAGAGGCCACTATAGTACCTTTGAAATGCGCAAATGCTTGTGCAAAAGCTATTACGTTGAGCAGAATTGCGGCAGAAAAAGGTAATACCGGTGTGATCAGTGATGCAGGTGTTGCCGCAATGGCGGCCTACGGAGCATTAAAAAGCGCAGCGTTAAATGTTTGTATTAATGCCGGAGGGCTTAAAGATAGGGAATTTGCTGATGCAAAACTAGCCGAGCTGGAAGCTATTTTGAATGGAGCGGATGTGGCTGCGGAAGAGGTATATCAAATCGTCAAAGCCAAGCTTTAGTGATTGATGTTTGAAATGCTTAATTTGCACTATCAGTTATTCGTCAAGGCTAGCGAAGTAGGGCTGAATGCAATTATGTTGATAAATTATTGCGGATGACGAAAAAAGTGTTGACGACATGGGGAAACATCGTTAATATAGGCAGCTCTTCCAGGGTGGTTGAGAAGTTAAGCAAGCCATTGCAAGAAGATTGTCGGGGTATAGCGCAGTTTGGTAGCGCGCCTGCTTTGGGAGCAGGATGTCGGGAGTTCGAATCTCTCTACCCCGACCAATTCGGCGCTTGTAGCTCAACCGGATAGAGCACCAGCCTTCTAAGCTGGGGGTCGCAGGTTCGAGTCCTGCCAAGCGCGCCATTCACAAAGTATTCCAATACCACCATATTATGGTGAGCGTAGCTCAGTCGGTAGAGCCCCGGATTGTGATTCCGGTTGTCGTGGGTTCGAGCCCCATCGTTCACCCCATTAAATTCAATGGCGTTCAGCCGAATTTATCAAGCTAATAACTGTCATGCTGTCGTATGCGACGCTGTAGATAGATAAAAGATTCTTTTTTATGGTTATTTTGTCGTATAACTCGCGTTAGGTGTTTCCGGTATTCCGCGCTGATGCAGATATATTGAATTGTGTCCATGCTCCGGTGCGTAGCGATCTATCGCCATTAGCAGCGAATCTACGTTGCCATTTGCCTGTGCTGCGGCGTTTGCTATCTCAATGCCCACCACCCCCCGCTTTCTTTCTGTAATATTAACGTTCAGCCCATTTCTCGAGGTCCCCCATTCGCATACTGCCAAAAGCGAAATACCATTAATTTTTCACACTCTTTTTCCAGCTCCTTAAGTTTTGACGCTATTTGCCCATCGTAATAATTTTCTTTGCTCATAAACCCCTTCCCCGTCATTCGTTGGTCTTTTTGAATGCGCTTTGAAGAATGCAGGTGAGGTGAGGTGAGATCAGTATCGTCTTTCTCTGTGGCGGTATGCGATGCAACCCCTCATAATAGCAGTTTCGGAAAACCTGAAGGAATCGATACTTTGCACTCAAGTAAACTTTTTGTAACGATGCTTAATTTCAGGCTTACTTCTCGGCAACTTCTCCCTACCTCCTGCATAATCTACAGGGATATGTGGAAGGCGCAATTGCTCCCTGCAATTTTGCGGCATTTCCTTCCTCTATAGGAGTCAATACAAGTCCGGCCGCTGCTCTTTGGTAAAGTACCGCAGCTGCCTTTTTTGATAAGTCGCGCTCCTTGGTTAGATAGGCAACTTCTTTAAGCGAGAGTTAAAGGTGCTCGTTAGCGCATCCGGGTTTATCAATCTGAATTCCTGTATTTAGCAATTCAGCTTGAAATGCGTTGATGTTGATGCCAGGGTTTTTAGCTACTTGATCTACCGATTGATTAGATTCATTAGCCAATTTGACTGTCGATTCGCTAAATGCTGCTGGATAAGTTGGATTTTCTCACTCATTTTCAATCACAATTTTTTTCGGTTATTTAAAAATTGTGTTCGGTTCATGTGGCATCATCAATTTTTAAATCACCAGAGTGAGAAAAATCGTTTTCCATTCGTTATCACTCAGTACCAACCGATTCCTCTTTACCGAAGAAATGGCGGAATTTCTCTCAAATCAGGAGTAAATATTAATAGAATCTAATATAGAGTTATAAATAACAGTTAATTAAATGATGAGGTGTATTCTTTTGCAAGACTAACCGGATGTTGGATAAAAAAGATTAAAAATAGCGTCGAATTGGTTATGGACTTTATCCAGAATCTCATCTAGATCATTCACAGGTATATTACTGCCAAAAGTATTTAAATGGGTGTTATCGTTGTTTATTCTGCACAGGTAATGAGCTGTTCTTATAATTGATGTGGCGTCTGCAAAGACACTAGTGTAGTCTGGCTCAGTGTGCTGGCCGATTGTTTCAACTATAATCTCAGGCAACCTCCATAACCGAACTAATTCAGCACCTGTCTGATAATGATTAAATCCCAGGATACTGTTTTCCACTTGAACCTCATCAGCTCTGCCTGATTCGGCTAAAAGGCCGATTTGACGAGCTAATTCAGGAATTCTACGGTAAAAAACTAATTGACCGATATCGTGCAATAACCCACAAATAAACATTGAATCAAGATCGCTCTTATTATTGCGATATATGCAAAGCTCTTTACTAATGAGTGCGCAGCGTAAACTCCTTGCCCAGAAGTCTTGCATGGAAAGAAGCCCTCCTGATAATGTTGAAAATTTGTCTATGATAATAGTAGCCAAGGTTATATTTTGTAATTCCCTTACACCAATAATAGTTATAGCGTGCTTAATCGATGAAATTTGTCCAGGAAGACCAAAAAATGCGCTGTTAACTATTTTGAGAAGCCGAATAGATAATGCTGGATCTTGTTCAATAATATAGCCAATATCCGCAATTGATTTATTAGGGGCTTCGACGATTTTTTGCATCTCAAAATATATATTAGGCGGCGAAGTCAGTTGCAAATCCCCCTGGAGCAGATCTGATATTTTTAAATTAGATGAAATTGTGGATAACATAGGAAATTAAATATTATTGTCTATACTTTTGTGGTGTAGTTCACATAAAGAGTCATTGGCATGAATACTAGTTAGAAATTGGAGGAATTCAAGAAAAGAATCATTAAAGCCAATGCCAATTTAGACAGTGTAGTCAATTCGCAATAAATTACCCCAGATTAAACTTAGCAGTATATAGGATTCAACTTAAAAAGTTCCTTAAAATCTAATTAGGGTGTCTGATAATCCAGTACGGAGATTTGTGTGTTATTTAATCCACAGAAACAAGAAGTAATTATTATTGCCGACCCGGATGACTCTTCGTTAGTGAGAATTAAAGCGGAGTTACAAAATAAGGATTTATATAATCTTAAATTCGCGGTTAATGACACTGAAATGTATGGGATTATCAGAGAATACTATGAATCGCCGGAAGAGATTGGCCTGGTTATTGTCAGCGATGACTTGCCCGGTTTTCAGCTTGAAAGCTTATATAAGTTCTTTTCTCACGGAGATCACGGAATATTTATTCCTTTAATCATTTTAAAAAATGATTCATTTCCAGCTTGTAATGAGTGGAAACCTGACGGTCAGCATCTTATTTTCCATCTGGCGAAAAACTATAGCTCGATTGAGTTGCAAATGGCGGTTAATTTTTTCATTTGCTTAAAAAATGAGAAATATATCCGTTACAAACAACAAGAAAGATTATTAACAGAATTATCTGAACGAAAGCTTGTAGATGCAAAGTTAAAATACTTGGTTGGCCATGATGAACTTACCGGCCTACTTAACAGGAGCAGTTTAGAGCAGCATATCCGGCTGACATTGAACAGGAATAGCAATAACAAATTTTCTCAAGATAGCGTGTTGTTATTTATCGACCTTGACCGGTTTAGTTTAATTAATGAATTGGAAAGTTTTGATGTCGGAGATCGCCTGTTGATAGAAATCATTAGTTTAATCAGAAATGTATTAAACAATGTTGGACTGTTTGCCAGAATTGACTCTGATAAATTCGGTCTTTATCTGGAGAATTGTTCGGTTTCTCAGGCTGAGGCGTGGTCAGAAAAAATTAGAAAATCTTTAGATGATTTCCGTTTTGTAATAGGGACAATTGCTTACAGCATTACTGCTTCTATCGGTCTAAGTTCATTAAATTCCGCAAAATCCCTGCCGCATCCACACGAACTCATCTTTCAGGCCCATCAAGCTTGTTGTATGGCCAAGACCAATGGACGAAATATGGTCTGGAAATATAACAATGACGATACCATTATTAGAGAAAGGCATCGTGATATTTATTGGGTTCCCATCATAAGAGATGCTTTCTTAAATAAGCGTTTTTTTCTGGTATTTCAACCCATTGTAAATCTTACTACTGGCAGTGTTTCTCATTATGAAGTTTTAATACGTTTAAGGAGTGAAGAAGGTTTAGTGATTGGTCCCAGTGAGTTTATTCCGGCAGCTGAAAGGATGGGGCTAATTCATTGCATCGATTTATGGGTAGTCGAGAATACTATTGATTATCTTGCTGCATTACCCGCCGAGTTGTCGCATATTTCGTTGGCAATTAATCTGTCCAGCGTTGCTTTTCAGGATGAATCATTATTACCGATGATTAAACAAAAACTTGAAATGACCTTTGTCAGAGCCGAACGCATTATTTTCGAAATTACTGAGACAGCGGCTGTAAATAACTTCAAGCAAACAAGGTCAATGATTCACCAAATTCGAGCATTGGGCTGTCGTTTTGCTCTGGATGATTTCGGCGCCGGCTTTTGCTCTTTCAATTATTTGAAAAGTTTTCCTGTGGATCATGTAAAAATTGATGGTCAGTTTATTCAAAACCTGACAAATGACGAAACAGATCAGATGTTGGTGCTTTCAATGCATCAGATTGCCAAAAAAATGGGAAAAAGAACTATAGCTGAATTTGTTGAATGTCCGCAAACGATTAAGCTTTTAAGAGACATCGGTGTCAATTATGGGCAGGGATATATTTTTGGCAAGCCGAGTGAGCAGTTTCTGGAACAAGATACTTTTCAAATTAACCATATATTGCATACAGCTGATCTGCACAGTATAGAATCATAAATCTATTAATAAGGAGAGGGCCCAAGACTGCAAGGAAAAGCACGAAGCAGTCCCTTTAGTGCATTTAGGCGATCAATGGATAAACAACCGTCGCCAATGTTTCATCCGAGTTTGCCGAGCGATCAGCGCTGACATATTGGCTACCTTTTTCAACTCTGCGGTTTGAATGGCTTTAGTGTGCTTCGTGCATTGCATCATCAAACGTCGAATTGCAAGTTCGCGAGTCTGGCATAGAGTCCGCTCTGTTTTCGCAAATCGTCAGGAGTACCGGTTTCGACAACACGTCCTTGGTTCAACACAATGATACGGTTGACCTTCTTTACCGTAGCTAGCCTATGAGCAATAATCAGCGTGGTACGCCCCTGCATAGCCGCGTTCAGCCCTTTCTGCACTAGAGTTTCTGATTCCGCATCCAAAGCGCTGGTGGCTTCATCGAGCAGCAACAGCGGTGCATTTTTTAAAATGGCTCGTGCGATGGCAATGCGCTGGCGTTGTCCGCCGGACAAGCGGGTACCACGTTCTCCCAAGAAGGTCTGATAGCCATCCGGCAGGCGATTGATGAATTCTTCTACTTGCGCCAATTTGGCAGCGGCCATGATGTCATCATCGCTGGCAGAGGGGCGGCCGTAGCGAATATTTTCCAGTGCATTGGCCGAGAAGATCACTGGATCTTGAGGTACGATCGCAATCTTGCTACGCAATTCATGTAATGCAAGTTGATGAATATCTTGCCCGTTGAAGCGGATGATCCCTTGGGTTGTATCGTAAAAACGCAATAATAGTTGGAACAGGGTAGTTTTGCCTGCACCGGAAGGGCCGACTAGCGCGATAATTTCCCCTGCTGCTATGCTGATGTTAATGTTATCAAGCGCGGCGGTTTGCATTCGAGAAGGATAGCGGAAGCTGACATGTTCGAATTGAATCTCAGCTTTTTCCGGTTGCGACAATGGTTGTGAGGCAGTGGCTTCGACAATGGCGGGCTTTGCATAAAGCAATTCCAGCAAGCGCTCGGTTGCCCCTGCCGCACGCATGACATCACCCCATACTTCTGCCATAGTGCTGACACCGCCCGCCACCAGCATTGCATAAAGGACGAAAGAAGCCAGTTGTCCACCGGTCATGCTGCCTGCATGCACTTGGTTAGCGCCGATCCATAGTACAAAAATGATCGAGCCCATCACGGCAATGATAATGAGCGCTGTTAATGTCGCACGAAAGCGGGTGCGCCGGATCGCAGTCATAAAACTAATTTCCGCACGGTCGGCGAAGCGTTGGGATTCTCGCTGTTCCTGAGTGTAGGCCTGAACGGTCGGTACAGCATTAAGAATCTCACCGGCCAGCGCCGAGGCATCGGCAATTTTATCCTGTGAGTCACGAGAGAGTTTTTTTACCTTACGACTGATGGCAAAGAGAGGAAGCATCAGCACTGCCATTAGGCCCAGGTTCAAAGAGAACAAATAAAAACTGGTCACCGCCAGCATGACCATCCCGCCGATAAACTGGAACAGGCTGCGTAAACCCATCGAAATGGAACTGCCGATCACAGTCTGGATCAGGGTGGTATCGCCGGTCAGGCGTGACAGTACTTCGCCGGTTTGCAAGGTTTCGAAAAATTGTGGGGATTGCGCCAGTACCCGCGCATACACCGCACTACGTACATCTGCGGTGACCCGCTCGCCTACCCAAGTTACGGTGTAATAACGTGCCGCTACTGTAAATGCCCAAAGGCTCGTCAAGCCGAATAACGCAACAAAGTGACCGTTCAAACTCAGCGAACCCAATAGCCCGCCGCTGGTGTTTTGTTTTTGCCCAAAACCAAAATCGATCAGGTCACGGAACGCCAACGGAACTAACAGAATAGTGGCCGAGCCAAGACACAACAGTACAAAAGCCAGAGCTATTCTTCGCCGATAAGGGCGCAGAAAAGGCCATAGATCCTTAAGAGTAAATAGATGGCGGTCGGAGCCAGACTGGATCGATTTTGAGATAGACACCCCTGATAGTGATTGACGGCGTGTATCTCATTTTCTCATGTATTGAGAGAATTAAAACCAGAAAATATTAAAACCGAAAGAACTTCTATTTTTCAGTAGAGCAGCAACTAACCGCCATATTCGCCATTCAGGGTTTCCTGCACACAACCCGCAAAGCAGACATTCGCAACTGACTACTTGAGATGGCCTAAGCCTGAATCAATCATTCAAATCTTTCTTCAAGGTAGAAAGAAATTCAAAAGCAGATGAAAAACCTTGTGATGTATCTTCCGGGATCAACAGAGCTAATGCAGCTGGTGAAGCTCCAGCCTACGGAGTTTTGGCGCCAGTTTTGCCGTTGCTGCAACCACCGTCAGCGTCATCATCCCGCCGAAAACCACTGATGGCACCAGTCCCATCAGGCGCGCCGCAATACCGGATTCAAAAGCGCCCAGTTCGTTGGATGAGCCGATAAAGATGCCGTTGATAGCGGAAACCCGGCCGCGCATGGAATCAGGTGTCGCCAGTTGCAGAATGGTCGTGCGCAAAACTACCGATACGCCATCGAAAATGCCTGAGAGCACCAACAGCAGCCCTGCCACCCAGAAATTCACGGATAGGGCAAAGCCAATCATGCAAAAACCAAAACCTGCTACTGCGCCCAGCAGCCAGCGCCCGGCATACAGATTGATCGGATGGCGGGCGAGACATAATCCTGTCATCACGGCCCCGATTGCCGGGGCGGCACGAAGAATCCCAAGTCCCTCAGGCCCGTAATGAAAGACATCGTGAATGAACGCAGGCAACATGGAAACCGCGCCTCCGAACAACACGGCAAACATATCCAGCGACTGCGCGCCCAGAATGATCTGATTGCTGAACACGAAGCGCAACCCTTCAGCGATGCTGGTGAATATCGGCGCACTTGCTGCTGGAGGCGGTTCCTCGATCCGCAGCGACAGCAGTGCCATTGCGGCCGCCAGGCACAGTCCGGCGGCAACGCCATAGGCAGCCGTCTTGCCGGCCCATCCGACCAGAAGGCCGCCTAACGCCGGTCCGGCCACGAGCCCAAACTGGAACGCGGAACTGCCGATTCCCGAAGCTCGGGCATATTGGTCACGTTGCAAAATCAGGGCGAACATGGCGCTATAGGATGGGCTGATAAACGCACGCGCCACTCCAGTGAAAGCGATAGCGCTGTAGATCCACAACGAAGTATTGCCGCTTATCCAGTCTGCCGATACGGCTGTCAGTGTCAATGCGGTGAGAAATAGCATCAGGCAGGCGAGTACGCCAAACATGCGACGGGAATGGTGATCGACGGCATACCCTGCAAACAGCGCGCAGCAGAAGTAGGGAATGACCTCGGCCAGCCCGACCAAACCCAGTGCAAGCGTGTCATTTGTCAGTTCGTAGATGTGCCAGCCCACCACAATCGCCATTATTTGGTAAGCGAGAATGATAAGTATGCGAAAAGATAACAGCTTGAGAAAAGCAGGATTTGGCTTTATAAAAAATTGCATGTCTGTCTGATAATTAAAATCAACTTGTCTGCCGGCGTCAGGCAGGCAAGTCAAAATAGAGTCTAAGTGTACCGTCTTCTTGTAGGCAGTCACTGTGGTTATGAAAAGTTCTGGATTTTTAGTTGTCTATGAGGTTTACAGCGATTCGGCGTGGTTTGATTCATTTGTTTAATAGCATTCTTGTCAATTGCATGGCCCAGTTTGAATAAAGCCGTTTTACCAAATATAAGCGCTCGCCATTTTGCCCATTATTTCAAACTCAAATACTTTTTTTGCCGCCGTGCCGGCGACGCCATAGCAAACATGCAAAGGCAATAAATGCTCTGCTCTAGGGTGGCAGTATCTTGCAGCAGGGGCGCTATCCCAATTTTTTAACCTCCGTTCCCGCTTCTCTTCAGAAAATTGACTATTGGAGCAGGTATCAATAAGCCATTGCTCGAAGGACTCATTCATAGATCGAGTTTCTTTTGTCGACGGTACAAAAAATTCTTTTAAGTTATGGAATGAAAATCCGGAACCCATAACAAGAACGTTATCTTTTCTCAGGTCAGCTAAGGCCTTGCCAACCCGGATATGCTCTTCCGGCTGCAAGCTGTTTACCAGAGATAATTGAACACAGGGAATATCCGCCTCTGGATACATAAGCTTTAACGGCACAAATAAACCATGATCAAAACCACGCTGGTCGTCAAGTCTTGCTTCAATACCCGCTCTTTCCAAGAGATTAAAAATCTTATCCGCTAGTTCAGGCGCGCCAGGAGCGGGATACTCAATTTCATAGGATTCTTTGGGGAATCCATAATAATCGTATATCAATGAAGGAGATGCTCCGCTGGTGATAGTTGGCTTACTCTCTTCCCAATGCGCGCTAATCACTAATATAGCTGTAGGCCTTGCAAGCGTTCGCGTAACCTCTCTAATAATACTGATCATGTTCTGGTGACCTTTATCGCCGAGCAAAGGTAAAGGCCCTCCGCCATGAGAAAGGTATAAAACAGAACTTCGTCTAATATTTGCTTCGCTGTTCATGAATGCTTGCCAATAATATATTTCAGTGATTGCCTCGGTTATTCGAATTATCTTGGGGGCAGCATGAGTCCATCCCGAATGTTAGTAATTGTCTCGAATCCACGATGAGGATAATTGAAAAAACCGGGATGGATTTGATTATTGTGCAATTTAATTCAGATATACAACATCGGATATCGTCATGGCCTTTTAAAGTTGGGTTGCTGCCGTTTAAATGCAGTGCTTTAATGCTGTAGAAATCCTGTTAACCAGAAGCTTAAAGCGACGCTTACAAATTACAATTTCTTCATCAAACAGAAGGTTATCAGTGCCAGCTATTCATGCCGTTAAAAAATGCTACCAACATTTGTACCTACAAGTCCTGACCGCTATCGTTATCGGCATTTTACTCGGCCATTTTTACCCTGAAACCGGCATTGCCATGAAGCCGCTCGGTGATGGTTTTATCAAGCTGATTAAAATGATTATTGCGCCGATCATCTTCTGCACAGTGGTGTCCGGCATTGCCTGCATGCAGGAGCTGGATAAGGTAGGTCGTGTCGGTCTTAAGGCGCTGCTCTATTTTGAGGTTGTCAGCACGCTGGCTCTGGTCATCGGGCTGATTGTCGTGCATGTCATTCAGCCTGGTGCAGGCATGAATATTGACGCCGGCAGCCTGGATACCCAGGGACTTACCGCTTATACAGGCGTTGCCAAAGCGCAAAGCGCTGTCGATTTTGCGCTCAATATTATCCCCGTCAGCGTAATCGATGCGTTTGCCAAGGGCGATATATTGCAGATTTTGCTGTTTTCATTGCTGTTTGGATTTTCTCTGGCGGCCATGAAAGAAACGGGGGCGGAGGTGGTTGTGTTCATCAACAAGATTTCGCATGTCCTGTTCGGTATCGTGGAAACCATTATGAAGCTGGCGCCACTAGGGGCTTTTGGCGCAATGGCTTTTACTATCGGCAAATACGGCGTTGCGGCACTCGTGCCGTTGGCGAGCTTGATGGGCAGCTTTTATCTTACCTGTCTGCTGTTCATCTTTATCGTGCTCGGACTGATTGCACGGCTTTCCGGCTTCAGCATTATCAAATTTATTATTTATATCAAAGACGAGTTGCTGATTGTGCTGGGCACTTCGTCCTCGGAATCGGTGCTGCCGCGCATTATGGTCAAACTGGAAAAAATGGGCTGCTCCAAGCCGGTGGTCGGATTGGTGATTCCTACCGGCTATTCATTCAATCTCGACGGCACTTCGATTTATCTGGTCATGGCTGCGATTTTTGTCGCCCAGGCCACCAATACTCCGCTGACCCTGATACAGGAACTGACTCTGCTCGGGGTGCTGCTGTTGACCTCGAAAGGCGCAGCAGGCGTGACCGGAAGCGGATTTATCACGCTTGCGGCAACGCTCTCGGTGATTCCCACTATTCCTGTCGCGGGGCTTGCCCTTATTTTGGGCATCGACCGTTTCATGTCCGAAGCCCGGGCCTTGACCAATCTTATCGGCAACGGCGTCGCTACCGTAGTGGCCGCTAAGTGGGAAAATGAATTGGATATGGAAAAGCTTGATGCGGAGCTGAACCCGGCGGGTACTAAAACGCCGATTGATTAATTCGTCATTTTCCGGGGCGATGTCCCTTAAATGGATACGCATGAAGCCGAAAGACATGTTTAAGCATATTTATACAAAAATTAAGGATAGGGCATGAGAATTTTACTGGCTTTATTATTGTGTTTGCCCGTCTGGGCTAATGCAGAAATCTATCAATGGCAGGATGCGCAAGGCAGCAAGCATTTTTCCGACCGCCAGGGATGGGGGAAGTGTCGCAATCGGTCGGGAACCGATGCGACCGAGTGTCCGGTTGCCGAGGCAAAACTAGTCGACATAAAACCGGGCTACGGTTTTTACACGGTCAAGACGGTTTACGATGGCGATACCGTCGTGCTGGAAGATGGACGCAAAATCCGCTTATTGGGTATCAATACGCCGGAGGTTCAGCACAGGGACAAGTTGGCCGATGCGGGAGGCGATGAGGCTAAACAGTGGTTGACCGGCAAGCTGAAAAATACCAAAGTCCGCCTGGAGGTGGGCGTGGAAAAAACCGACAAGTACGGCAGAACGTTGGCGCACTTATTCACCGAAAAAAAAGAGCATATTAATCTGCAACTGGTTACCGCAGGTTTAGCGGCTGTCAGTATTTATCCGCCGGATCTGCATTATGTCGATGAGCTGGTTAAGGCTCAGAATCAGGCAGAGCAGGCCAAACTCGGCATTTGGCAGAGACCGGAGTATGCAGCAATACCGGTTGCCAGTCTTACCGAAGCGGGGCATCCGGGGTGGACGCGCTTGGTAGGTAAAGTGGTTGGTATTCGCACGACCCGAAAGTCGACTTACCTGGAGTTTACCGATACATTTGAGGCGCGTATCGAAAATAAGTGGCTGGAGTTATTTCCCGACATTAACGACTATGTCGGTAAAACCATTGAAGTGCGCGGCTGGTTGAGCAAAAGCAAGGGACATTTCTTCATGTTGATCCGTCATCCGAGTGCGATCAAGGAAAATCCCTAATCAGAATATTTAGTTCACCACGAAGACACGGAGGGCACGAAGAAATAAAACTTCATGTCCTCCGCGTCTTCGTGGGGTGAATTCTTTTAAATTTTTATTTGAGTACCTACTCCTATAAACTAACGCCCTTTGAACATTACCTGAGATTTAAATGACTGCTCCACAAATTGGTTTTATTAGTTTGGGTTGCCCAAAAGCCCTGGTCGATAGCGAAAGAATTTTAACCAAGCTTCGTTCCGAGGGTTACACCATTTCGCCAACTTATCAGGACGCCGATCTGGTCGTAGTGAATACCTGCGGTTTTATCGATGCCGCCGTAGAAGAATCGCTGGACAGCATCGGCGAGGCGCTGGCCCAAAACGGCAAGGTCATCGTTACCGGCTGTCTGGGTTCCAGGGAAGCCGAAATTAGAGATCGTCATCCGCAAGTCTTAAAAGTGACCGGCGCGCACGCCCTCGAAGAAGTTGTCTCTGCCGTGCATGAGCATTTGCCGCCGCCTCATGATCCGTTTATCAGTCTGGTGCCGCCGCAAGGCATTAAACTGACGCCGAGGCATTATGCCTATTTGAAGATTTCTGAAGGCTGCAACCATCGCTGTACCTTTTGCATCATCCCTTCAATGCGCGGTGATCTGGTCAGCAGGCCGGTGGGCGATGTCATGCGCGAAGCCGAACGCCTCGCCAATGCCGGAGTCAAGGAATTGCTGGTGGTTTCGCAGGATACCAGCGCCTATGGCCTGGATTTAAAATATCAAAGCAGCGACTGGAAAGGTCGTGAGGTCAGAACCCGTTTTTACGATTTAGCCGAGGCACTGGGCGATTTAGGCATCTGGGTCAGGATGCATTACGTTTATCCGTATCCGCATGTCGATGAAGTGATCCCATTGATGGCCGAAGGCAAAATACTGCCTTATCTGGATATACCGTTCCAGCACGCCAACAGTCGCATTCTCAAATTGATGAAGCGTCCTGCGGCCAGCGAGAACAACCTGGAGCGCATTAAAGCCTGGCGCGAAATCTGCCCCGATATTACCTTGCGCAGCACGTTTATCGTCGGCTTTCCGGGCGAAACCGAGCAGGAATTCGAACAGTTGCTGGACTTTATGAGCGAAGCGCAAATGGACAGGGTCGGCTGTTTTGCCTATTCGCCGGTTAAAGGCGCGGCCGCCAATGAGTTGCCCGACCAGATCCCGGAAGAAGTCAAACAGGAACGCTTGGCGCGGTTTATGGCGCATCAGGCAGAAATCAGCGCCGAGCGCTTGCAAAAAAGGGTAGGCCGGATCGAGACGGTACTGATCGACGAAGTGGTCGAAGAGGGCGCCGTAGCCAGAAGCAAAGCCGATGCGCCGGAAATCGACGGACAGGTATTTATCGATGGTGCAACGCACCTGAAAGTCGGCGATTTCGTCGATGTCGAGCTGGAAGAAGCGGACGAATATGATCTATGGGGGCGATTGGTTTAGGATTTCCAGCAGACCTTCCAGGTTTTGAAAACCTGGAAGGTCTTTTCGCTACGCCCAGACGGTGTTTGAAAGCGTAGTAAGGCACACATCCTTTGTTATAATATAACATTCGATTTCAGATAGACGTTTTTGCAATGAACACACCCGTCGAAGCTAGCCACAAGCATCCCCATTCTTCAGAACACGATCACCAAAAATGCGTCAGTGAGGCTTTAGATACTGCCGAACATTTGTGTGTGGTACGCGGCGTGCAATTGACGCCTATCCGTCATCAAGTGCTGGAACTGATCTGGGACAGTCACAAAGCCGTTAAAGCTTATGAGTTGTTAGACCGTATCAAGCCACTGAAAGACGGCGCAAAACCCGCGACAATTTACCGGGCGCTGGATTTTTTGATCGAACAAGGCCTGATTCACCGAGTGGAAAGCCTTAATGCTTTTGTTGGTTGCAGTAGTTCGGGTCATCAACATGAGCAGTTACTATTAATCTGCAAGCACTGCAATGAAGTTGAGGAACGTCCCGCCACTGAAGTTATGCAAGCCCTATCGCAAGAGCTTGAGCGAGCCGGGTTTGTCGTGCACAGTAAAGCCATAGAAGTTCGCGGTATCTGCGTTAAATGCGCTGCTCAGCATGATGACCAAGACTGATTTACTGAGTATTCCCACCGAGTAATTGTTTCTACCATGACCGCGGAGTGCAAGCTCTGCTTCTGAACAGGCAAAGCCTGTGCTCCTAAGGCGCTTCTTTAGGCCGCCGTTATTTTCACCATGCGCTATTTGAAGAATTTGTGAATTAAAATAGGCGTTGCGATATGTTATGTTATAACATATCATTTAATGAAAATACCATTCCATGCTTATTTACCGTCAGGGTTAATGCGTCTATAAGCGTGGTTGTTGTAAATTTTCTTATCTTCTACTGAATACTTGGATGTCAGATGAACAAAAAAAACGCTATTTATTTCCTTCTATCGACGGCTGTGGCAGCACCGGCAGTCTATGCGGCCGAAGCAGCCAAAGAAGATATACAAGAATTAGAAGAAGTTGTCGTCACCGCGCCGTTACAAGACAAGGCCTCTGAATCCGCCGTTCCGGTCACTGTGTTGAGCAACGAGGAGTTGCGTTTGAAAGTCGGCCACAGCATCGGGGATACGCTGAAAAACGAGCTGGGCATTACCAGTCAATCTTTCGGTCCGGGTGTCGGCACGCCAGTCATTCGCGGCCAAAGCGGACCGCGTGTAAGAGTGTTGAACAATGGCATCGGCAGCAATGATGCTTCAGCAGTCAGCCCGGATCACGCGACCAGCGTCGAGCCGTTGCTGGCTGAGCGCGTCGAAGTGTTGCGCGGCCCCGCCACCTTGCTTTATGGCAGCGGCGCGATTGGCGGTGTGGTCAATGTGATCGATAACCGGATTCCGGGCAAACTCCCGGACAAATTGCTCGGCGGCGCGCTTGAGCAGCGTTTCGACTCGACTTCCGACGAAACGTCCACGGTCATGAAAATAGAAGGCGGCAAAGGTAATCTGGCTTACCATCTGGACGGTTTTTACCGTAACCGCAATAACCTCGACATCGGCGGCTCGGCTATCGATGTGAATGCCGTCCGAATCACGGATCCGTCGTTTGATATTGTTCAAAACACCAAAGGCTTCATCAACAACACCTCCGCTGAAGCAATCAGCGGTTCGGCCGGACTATCGTGGGTCGATGATTTCGGCTTTGCCGGCGCCTCGATCAATAACCTGAACAACAACTATGGTATCGCGCCCGACGGTACCGGCGACGAAATCGTGCAAATTGCCATGCGCCAGAACAAATACGATTTCAAAAGCGAATTGATCAGTCCGTTTAAATTCGCCAAAGCGCTGCGCACCCGTCTGGGTTACACCGATTATCAGCATACCGAAATCGCCAACGGCAAGACCGGCGCGCTGTTCACCAACCAAAGCTACGAAGGCCGAGTCGAACTGGAACATCAAGATATCGGTCCGTTGCGCGGCGTGATCGGTTTTCAGGCTCAATCCAGCGATTTTCATGGCCGGCATTATCACACGCACAACCAAGAAGAGCATGAAGAGGATGAGGATATCGACGAGGACGAAGAACATGAAAGACCGCTGGTGGAAAACATCGTACCGCGCTCGGACACGCAGAGTTACGGCGTGTTTGCGGTCGAATCCTTCGACGCCGGCCCGGTCACTTATCAATTCGGCACCCGCGTTGAGCAGACCGACATTCGCCCGGACGGTATGCAAAGTTTCAGTTATACGCCGGTCAGCGGCTCTGTTTCGGCTTTATGGAAACTTAACGACCGCAATAACCTGAATCTGGCCGTGACCCGTTCGGCGCGAGCGCCGCAAGTGCAGGAATTGCTGTCCGACGGCTTCCACCACGCCACCCGCAGTTGGGAGCGCGGCGATACTTCGCTGACCGAGGAAACCTCCTACAACCTTGATCTCGGTTATCGCTTCAAAAGCGACTGGATGCGGGCCGAATTGGATTTGTTCCATAACTGGGCCGGCGACTATATCCACCAGCGCCGCACTGGCGAATTCGTCGACGAAGAAGGCAGCAGCGAGCATTGCGATGACAGTTATTGCGTACCGGTGCTGCAAAGCAGCCAAGCCGATGCGACGTTCATGGGCTACGAAAGCAGACTGATCTTCCCGTTGCTGCAAAACCGCATCGGATCGGTTGATTTAACACTGTTCAGCGACTTTACCCGCGGCCAGTTCGTCGATGGCCGCGATGTGCCGCGCATACCGCCGTTGCGTTTCGGTTTCCAAATCGACCACAGCAAAGGCCGGTGGAATACCAACCTGCGCCTGACGCGCGGAGAAGCCCAGACGCATGCGGGCGACAACGATACCGCGACGCCCGGCTATCTGCTGCTGAGTCTTGGCACGCAATATCAGGTCATGGATTTGCGCGGCGCCGATGTGATGGTGTTTGCCAAAGCCAATAACCTGTTGGATGAAAATATCCGCAACTCCACCTCGTACATGCGCAACTTTGCGCCGGAGCCTGGGCGCGGCGCGGAGATAGGCTTCAGGGTGAGTTACTGATGAAGGTGTCAAAAATCCATCAAGCCAGCGTGATTCCTGAGCACAAAAAGAATACTTGGGCCGCGCCTTATACGGTATCGCTTTTAATAAAGCGGGCCGGGTATTTAGCGTTGCTCAAGAAAAATCAACCAACAACAGCGTGAGCGCGCATAGTGATGGCTGAAAAACGTTTACCGGTAACCGTTTTGTCCGGCTTTTTAGGCGCGGGTAAAACCACGCTGCTCAATCACATTCTCGCCAACCGCGAGGGCTTGAAAATAGCCGTGATCGTCAATGACATGAGCGAAATCAACATTGACGCGGCGCTCGTTAAAAACGAGATTGCGCTCAATCGCGCCGAAGAAAAACTCGTGGAAATGAGCAATGGCTGCATCTGCTGCACATTGCGCGAAGACTTGCTGGTGGAAGTCGGGCAATTGGCCAAGGAAGGCCGCTTCGATTATTTGCTGATTGAATCGACCGGTATCGCGGAACCCATGCCGATTGCCGAAACCTTTACCTTCAGGGATGAAGACGGCGTCAGTTTATCCGATATTTCCAGTCTGGACACCCTGGTGACGGTGGTCGATGCGGTCAATTTCATGCGCGATTATTTAGAGGCCCAATCGCTAAAAGAGATTAATGCTGAGCTGGGCGAAGATGATGAACGCAATATCGCCGATTTGCTGGTGGAACAGGTGGAATTCAGCAATGTAATCCTGATTTCGAAAGCCGATTTGGTGTGCAGCGACGAGCTGGCTAACCTGACAGCCATTTTGCACACCCTGAATCGCGATGCCGAGATCATTCCGATGGTTATGGGACAAGCACCACTCCGGAAAATCATCAATACCGGACGCTTCAATTTTGAACAGGCGGAACAGGCGCCGGGCTGGCTGCAAGAAATGCGCGGTACTCATAAGCCCGAAACCGAGGAATACGGCATCGACAGTTTCGTTTACGCTGCCCGCAAGCCGTTTCATCCCGAGCGTTTTTACGATTATCTGCATCGCGACGATTGGGATAACGGTACTCTGCTGCGCTCCAAAGGCTTTTTTTGGCTGGCTTCGCGGCCCGAATGGGTCGGCAACTGGTCGCAAGCCGGCGGCACCATGCAACATGGCTGCGCCGGGCGCTGGTGGGCGTCGGTGCCTGAATCGGAATGGCCTGAGGATTATGTCGCGGATATTCGCGCTAACTGGCAAGCCCCTTTTGGCGATTGTCGGCAGGAACTGGTCTTTATCGGTCAAAACATCAATGTTGATAAAGCGCGGCGGGAATTGGACCTGTGCTTGTTGAGCGATGATGAATTATCAGCCGGTAAGGACACATGGCAAACCTACCGGGATAATTTCCCGGAATGGTTGGCTGATGAGCAGTCTTGATCGCACTGTTCATGCCATTGGCGCGGGCCTGTTAATCAGCTTGGGGAGGCTTAAGGACCCGCGTTTAAAACGCATGGCGTCGCATTTAATCGCTGTAGCGGGTGGCGTGTTATTGGCGGATGCGGTATTGCATCTGCTGCCGAACGCCATTGCCGAATTCATTTACGGCTCACACCGGTAAATTTATCCCAAAAAAATTTCCGAATAATGAATAACGATGAATCTTTCATTTGAAGTGGTTACGGGCGGATTTATTAAGCGTCGCATAAGTTTTCGCGCTCGAATTTGGCGTATTAACTGAATTCACGCCTTGCATTTGATGCACGAACTTTTGAGACAACCAATATCTATATTGCCGCCACCAACATGATTCCGGCTTTGCACGAACATTCAACATTTCCCCCATCTGTTTGGGCAAACCGCGATTTTCGCATTCGGTATCGGCTTCATGCAGTCGATTATTATTTTGGAACGTTTTTTATTCAGTCAATGAGGGCAAACATGGTTGCCAGCGCACAACACTTAACCACACCGCTTTATTCTCAAGCTTTCCTGTCCGATGACGTGGCCGATTTGGCCCAAATCTACCAAACCAGCATCAATCTTTGTTTGGTAGAACGTCAAGTCGATAACGAGCTGAACAGCTTTGTCGAGCATTTGTTAAGACGCCCGAATCCAGTCAGTTTTGTTGAAAGCATTGATTTTGCGTCATTCGATTTCTTTCGCTTGTTGCCTCAGGCAGGACATTTGCCGGGTTACCGGGAATTTTGCAAGGATGCGGCCGCTTTAACCGCGCTTTATTGCGATTTATTCGAGTTGAAGCGTGTCGGCTTGCGTTTGAATACCTTGGATCATGCCATGTGTCCCAAGTTTCATGTTGACTCGGTGACCTGCCGCATGGTTTGCACCTACGGAGGCCCCGGCACCGAATGGCTGGAAGATGCTTATGCCGACCGGCGTAAATTGGGCAGCGGTTCCGGCGGCTTAAGCGACGAACTCTCGGGCCTGATTTTGGATGATAACGCGATCCACAAGATGCCGCCTTATGCTATCGGTTTGTTGAAAGGCCGTCTTTGGGAAGGCAATGAACACCATGGCGCGATACATCGTTCGCCAAAGTTGACGCCCAACTCGCCCCGGCGTTTGTTATTGACGCTGGATTTTGGCTGAGACTCATTAAAGTATTCACCACGAAGGGCACGAAGTTTTATTGTTTCTTCGTGCCCTTCGTGGTGAATAAAGATTTTTAAGCGCCTGTGGGTAATGAGAAATTACCTTTTTATAACCATACCCTGGAGAAGCCAATGCCCGAATCAAACCGCTCCCTGCCAGTTCCCGTCACCATTTTGACCGGTTTTTTAGGCGCGGGAAAAACGACGCTGTTAAATCGCATCCTGTCCGAGGAACATGGCCGCCGCATTGCCGTCATCGAAAATGAATTCGGCGAAGAAGGCATCGATAACGACCTGCTGATTCAGGGTGAAGAGCAGATCGTTGAAATGAACAACGGCTGCATTTGTTGCACCGTGCGCGGCGATTTAGTGCGGATTTTGGGCGAGTTGGCGGAAAAACGGGAGAACGGCTTGCTGCACTTTGAACGGGTCATTATCGAAACCACCGGGCTGGCGGATCCTGCGCCTGTCGCGCAAACGTTTTTTATCGAACAGAATATCGGTGAATATTATTTGCTCGATGCGATTATTACCGTCGTCGATGCCAAACACGCACTCAAACAACTTGCTGAATGCCATGAAGCGGAAGAGCAGGTCGGCTTTGCGGACCGCTTGCTGTTATCCAAAACCGATTTGATCACGCCGGAACAACTAGCCGCATTGGAAGCGCGGTTACGCGCAATCAACGCCCGCGCGCCTATCGCTCATGCCCATTTTGGCGAAACCGACATCGGCGAAATTCTCGATATACGCGGTTTCAATCTCAACGCGATTCTGGAAATCGAGCCCGATTTTCTGGAAGACGTCAGCCATGAACACGATGCCGGTATTTCATCTTGCGTCTACAGCACCGACCATGCATTTGACGCGGCAAGATTTATGGCGTTTATGGATGTCATGATCCGGGATTACGGTAACGATTTATTGCGCTACAAGGGGATTTTGCATATCGCGGGTTGCGAGCAGAAGCTGATTTATCAGGGCGTACACATGCTGCTGACCGAGGATCTCGGAGCGCCTTGGGCCAGTGGCGAAATTCGTCGGTCAGTGATGGTTTTTATTGGGCGTAACCTGCCCAAACAAGCGATACATGAGGCGTTGGACAGTTGCAGGATCATTTAAAATGTTAATACGTTTAACAGGCGGACAAGTTTTCGATCCCGCCCAAGGCCTGAACGGCGCCGTTCAAGACCTGTTTATCCGCGATGGCGTGATTATTCCCAAGCCCGATTCCGATGTGGCGATTGATGCCGATTATGATGTTTCCGGCAAGGTCGTCATGGCCGGGGCGATCGATATTCATAGCCACATTGCCGGCGGCAACGTTAACACCGCGCGCTTGCTGCTGCCCGAACAGCACCGCAACTTCATGGCCCGCAAGTTGGGGCACGCTTTCAGCACCGCGCGCTGGTCAACCTCCGAAACCGGCTATCGCTACGCGCAAATGGGTTACACGACCGTGGTTGAACCGGCGGTCTTACCCGCTAACGCGCTGGATGCCCATTTACAGATGGCCGATATTCCGATCATCGATACCGCGGGCTTGGCAATTCTCGGTAACGATGATTTCCTGTTGCGGCTGCTGCGCGCTAAGGCCAGTCAAAACCAAGTCAACGATTATGTGGCCTGGACCTTACAGGCGACCCGCTGTTTGGGTTTAAAGGTGATTAATGCCGGCGGCGCCAATGCCTTTAAATCGAATGTGCGTAGTTTTGCGTTGGATGATGTGGTGCCGGATTATGGGGTCAGCTCCCGGCAGATTTTGCAAACGCTGCAACGCGCGGCGTGCGACATTCAACTGCCGCATCCGGTGCATGTGCATTGCAATAACCTGGGCATTCCCGGCAATGTCGATACCGCCATTGCCACCATGGAAGCCGCGCAAGGCTTGCCGATGCATTTGGCGCATATCCAGTTCTACGGCTACGGCAATGAAGGCGGCCGGGGCTTTTCATCGGCGGCGGCCAAATTAATCGACGGTTTTAATCAACATCGCAATATCACCATGGACGTCGGCCAGGTGTTGTTCGGCCAGACCGTGACCATTTCCGGCGATGTGATTGCCCAATACAGCCGCCGTAACGATGCGACGCCCAACAAATGGGTGATGTGGGATGCCGAATGCGAAGGCAGCAGCGGCGCTGTTCCGTACCGTTATCAGCAAAAAAGTTTTGTTAACAGCCTGCAATGGCTGATCGGGCTGGAAATATTTTTGCTGGCCGAAGACCCGTGGCGCTTGTTTTTTACCACCGATCATCCCAACGGCGGACCGTTTACGCGCTATCCGCATTTGATACGGCTGTTAATGGATTACGATTTTCGTTTGGAATGCATGGCCGAGCTAAATCAGGAAGCGGTTGCAATGAGTTTGTTAAAAGACCTGAAAAAAGAGTTTTCGTTGTACGAAATCGCCGTCATGACCCGTACCGCCGCAGCGCGCATGCTCGGTTTAAAGGATAGAGGCCATTTAATGCCCGGCGCCATTGCCGATGTTGCGGTGTACACCCCGCAAGCCGATAAGGAGGCCATGTTCAGCGCTGCCGACCTGGTCTTTAAAAACGGGGAATTGGTGGTAAAAAACGGCAGCGTACAGCAGCGCCGGAGCGGCGCCACGCAAATGATTCAGCTGCTTTTTGATCAGCGAATCAAACGCGAACTACAGGCCTACTACGACCGCTTCTATAACCTGAGCCTGGATAATTTCACGGTGGAGGAGGTCAGTTTCAGGCAAGCCGACACTGAACGGTTTGTTAGCCATGATGCCGGACAGCCTTATCTGGCCTGTCAGGAAGCGACCGCAAATACCAATAACCAATATGAATAATTACAGCTTATCCCGGTCAGCTAAAGTCACAGAACGCATCCCCGTGTTCATCATCAGCGGATTTCTCGGCAGCGGGAAAACCACTTTGCTCAATCGTTTATTGAGCCATGCACCCAAATCCGCCGTGATTATCAATGAATTCGGCACGACGCCGATCGACCAACAATTACTGCGCGAGCATAAAGTACCGTTATCGACCTTGGTCGGCGGCTGCTTGTGCTGCCAAGTGGTCGGTTCATTAACGCCTCTGCTTAAAAACCTGCGCATGGCTTGGGATGCAGGAGACAGGCCTTTCGAGCGGGTAATCATCGAAACCAGCGGCGTTGCCAACCCGGAACCGGTGCTGGATATTTTGTTAAGGGAACGTTGGCTGGCCAAGCGTTATAGTTTGCAAGGCGTTATTGCCACGGTCTCGGCGGTTATGGATGAAGACCATTTCGATTTTTTTCCTGAAGCCCAAGCGCAAATTGCCTGGGCGGATACGCTGGTTATGACGCAGACCGACTTGGCGACAGCCGAACAAATCGAACGAATGAGTGCGCGACTGGATCGATTGGCTCCCGCCGCAACCCGGCTGACCGCTGTGCAAGGCGAGCTCGACCCCGATGCACTGCTCAACTTTCCGAAGAAACTCAGGCGGCTGCGCGATACTGAACTGCTCGGCTTGCCGGAGCACGGTTTCAGCAGCATCACCTTGCAGCTTGAGCATCCGCTACCGTGGGAGCGCATACAGAAAGCGTTGGAATACCTGCTCGCGCACTATCCTAAACAGCTCATCCGCTTAAAAGGCATGGTTTATACGCCTGAGCAAAACCAACCCTTACTGGTGCAAGGGGCGGGCGGAAGGCTTTATCCTACAACACGGTTGCCGGTAAGGACGTCCGATGATGGTATTGGACGGCTGGTTATTATTACTCACGGTGGCGTGAAAGGTTTAGCGGAAGAACTGATGGCACAATTACGCAGTGATAATTTGTGAATTGATCGTTTTTCTGAATCTAATGCCTGACGCGCGGTCGATCAACAACATGCTTGACTAGTTTCGGCGTAGGTTGATTTCTACGGTGACGTGCGCCAGTTCTTCGTGAATGCTTAGCTGTCGCCTGAAGTCATCCGGCTCGGCGGCATCCGTGACGGCGAGCGAGAGGATACATGCGTATTTGCCTTTACCGACACGCCACACATGCAGGTCGGTGATGTCGGCCTTGATTGGGCCTGAGTTGATGACTTCCCGGATTTCTGCGACTACAGGGGCATTCATCTCGGCATCGAGCAGCACGCGCCCGGTGTCGCGCAGCAACCCATAGGCCCATATTGCGACCAAGCCGGCACCGACAATACCCATGACCGGATCTAGCCAATCAGCCCCCCAAAATTTGCCGCCGATCAGCGCCAGTATGGCGAGCACGGAGGTAGCCGCGTCGGCCAAGACATGCAGATATGCGGAACGCAGGTTCAGGTCGTGATGGTGATGATGATTGCCATGCTCGTGATGATGGACATGGTCATCCTTGAGCAGCCACGCGCAAGCAAGATTGACCAGCAGCCCGACCATTGCAATCGCGATGGCTTGATCGTAGTGAATCGGCGTCGGTGAGAGCAGACGTTCAACAGACTGGTACAGCATTAGCCCTGCAACGCCTACCAGGAAAAGCGCACTGGTATAGCCGCCCAGCACCTCAATTTTCCAAGTGCCGAAAGCGAACCGTACATCGTGGGTAAAACGGCGAGCTGTACCATAGGCCAGCACCGACAGACCGAGCGCCAAGGCGTGCGAACTCATGTGCCAGCCATCAGCCAACAGCGCCATTGAGTTGTACATCAAACCGCCGACGATCTCGGCCACCATCGTTACGGCAGTTAGTACCACGGCCCAGCGCGTGTTTCTTTCCGCCAAGGGGTTACCCTCGTCAAAGACGTGAGAGTGGCGCCAGTTGTCAATGGAAGCGGAGGATTGCATTAATAGAGTCCTTTAACCAAATGATATATACTATACCCCAGTATACTTTCATGCAATCAAAAGAGACGCCATGGCCCATACCATCAAATTCAAGAAACCACTGTTGGCCCGTGTGCGCCGCATCAAAGGGCAGGCTGAGGCGCTGGAAAAGGTGTTAGAGCAGGAATCGGAGTGTATGGCGGTTCTTCAGCAAATCGCCGCGATTCGGGGCGCTATCAACGGACTGATGGCAGAAGTGCTGGAAGGGCATATCCGTGAGCATCTCGGTGCGGATGACATTTCTCCACAGCAGCGGAGCGAGGATTTGGAACAGGTGGCAAGAGTGCTTCGCTCTTATCTGAAGTAACGCAGTTCAGTGTACGATTTTCCATTTTGTGAGCTGTATTCTGTATGGTCCCTTGCATGTCGCCAAGGTGACCATCAACCAATACTATGCTTTATGGACCCGTCCGAGTGCTAGTTAGATCGACAGAAAAGTTGTAGAGATAAGCTTTTCTCTTAACTTAATGGCAGTGCGTGCTGCCGAGGAATGCAATTGAAGGCGCGCCGTGCCGTGAATTTAATGCATTCCACGCACTTGATCGATGCGGCGCGACAAACAGGATAAAAACTATCTGTGGGTAAACATCACTTGTTCAATAATATTACAATGATAAGCGCCAGGATAAAGGAAACGCCTTTCCAGAAAGCTGCCGGGTTGCGTTCCAAAAGCGGCGGACGGGTCTTGTTTAGAAACGCTCGATTCGGATGACGCAGATCGTAAATGAATTCGGTCAGGTCCTCGTAGCGTTTGTAAGGGTTCGGATGCACCGCTTTCCTGATCGCATCGTCAACCCAGGCTGGAATTTCGCGATTTTCATAACGCAAAGAGTCATACACTAATTTGATTTGCGCGGCTTTGGTTTTGCATTTGGCCACTTCAGCACCATAGGGCAGCTTGCCGGTCAACATTTGATAGGCAATCACGGCCAAGGAAAACATGTCCGAACGTTCGGAACCCTGTTCCCCGAGAAAATACTCCGGTGCGGTATATTGGGCGGTGCCAAGTATATTATCGTGTCTGATCGACGTGTTCATTTCCATAATGCCCGCGACTCTCGTTGAACCAAAATCAATGATCTTCACCGTGCCGGTGCTATCGATCATGATATTGTCGGGTCTCAAATCCTGATGCAGCATTTCCAGCCGGTGAAAAGCTCTCAAGCCTTTCGCTATTTGCTCGACAATCACGCGCACGGTTTCCAGGTCCGGTTTCGGGTTGTCGATCATCCACTGCGTCAAGGTCTGTCCGTCAATGAATTCCGTGACGACATATAAAAAATTGCGTTTGCGCGTCTGTGCACACGGTTTGAGCACATGCGCATTATTGATGCGGCGGGCGATCCAGTCTTCCATCAGGAAGCGTTCCAAATAAGCCGGATCGCCCCGAAGGGCAATAGACGGGGTTTTTATTACGGCTTGCGAGTTGGTTTCATTATCTACCGCCAGATAAATGTGGCTGCGGCTACTGGCGTGTAACTGCCTGACAATGGTATAGCCATCAAACAGCGTCCGCGCTTCCAATACAGGCGGGAACGGTAGCTCGGTTAACGACTGGTAAAGCTCATTAGCACTTTGTTTGGGTAAGTTTTCGATCCTGACGATCTGAACGGTGAGGTTATCGGTACTGCCTTGCCGGTAAGCCTCATCGACGATCGTCCGGGCTGTGGAATCAAGATCATTCCCGGATTCGCAGACGGCATGAACGATGAATTCCCGGCTGGCAAACTCATAAACCCCATCGGTCGCAAACAGGAAAATATCGCCTTTTGCCACGGGCAGGGTTTTATGATCGATTTCAAGATGGGAATCCATCCCCAAGGCGCGACTGAGATAGCTTTTATCCTGTGAAATCCATAGCCGATGATCGTTGGTAAGCTGTTCCAGATTATGGTCATGCAAGCGGTAGATACGTGTATCGCCGACATGGAAAATATGTGCGGTAGTGGATTTGATCACCATCGCGCTTAAGGTACAGACATAGCCTCTGTCCATATCGTAACAATACCGGCTTTGCCGGGTTTGCGCATGCAACCATGAGTTGCTTGCTGTCAAAACCCGCTGTACCGACTTTTTTACCGACCAGGCTTCCGAAGTACAAAAATAATCTTCCAAAAAGCCGGTCACAGCGGCTTGACTGGCAATATGGCTGACATCGCTGCTACTGATCCCGTCAGCCAAGGCAATAGCAATACCTTTCGAGCTCAACTGCGGTTCTTTCGGGATATAAACACCGTGAAAATCCTGATTGATTTCCTTACGGCCTTTGTCCGAGTATTGGCCTACGGAGATTTTTAACTGATTGGACATTTTTTATGTCAAACGGTCGCCGCAACCAATCACAGGACTAAAACTCTCAATAACTTTTATAAGGAAGGAATTTGCCGCTCATCACGATCTTGACGCGGTCTCCTTTGGGATCGGGTTCGCGTTGAAGATCCATGCTGAAATCGATAGCACTCATAATGCCGTCACCGAACTCTTCGTGAATCAGTGCTTTAAAGGTGGTGCCGTAGACGTTGACCAGTTCGTAGAAACGATAAATCAACGGATCGGTCGGCACGGCGGAAGGCAGGGAGCCCTTATAGGGAACAACCTGTAGTTGTTCGATAGCCTCGGCGGGCAACTCCAGCAAAGCACCCACCTTGGCGGCCTGTTCGGCGTTAAGCGTCATCTGTCCCAGCAGGGCGGCCGTCGTCCACTCCTTGCTCTGACCGATGGCGTCGGCTAATTGAGGCCATGTCAGTTGTTTACGCAATTTATGCGTGATGATCAATTCGGTAACTTCGTCGCGTGTCATGATGAACTCTTTTGCAAATTAAACAGTGATTGTTAATAAGCCTCAGACACTGATGGGCTGAGGCTTTATTTCTATAATTCGGATAAATTATAAGGCGCGTTTAGGCGCGGTTTTTATATGAGTGGAATATAGAGTCAACCCGGTGAACGCAAGCCCGCCAATCAAATTGCCTAAAACGGTCGGAATTTCATTCCAGATAAAGTAATCCATAATCGAAAAATTTCCTCCCATGATCAAACCGGCTGGAAACAGAAACATGTTAACCACCGAGTGCTCGAAGGCCATGCCAAAGAACAGCATGATCGGCATCCACATGGCGATCACCTTGCCGCTAACGGAAGTGGAAATCATCGCTCCAACTACGCCGGTAGATACCATCCAGTTACACAGCATGCCCCTGATAAAGATCGTAAACCAGCCGGCTATGCCATATTTTGCATAGCCCAGCGTACGTGCCTCACCGATGCCGGCCAGCTTTATGCCCACATCGTTAGGTGCAACGGAAAAACCGTAGGTGTAGACAATTGACATCATAACCGCGACGGTTAACGCGCCTAGAAAATTGCCTGCAAAGACTAAGCCCCAGTTTCTGAAAATACCGTTGATGGTTACGCCGGGGCGTTTATCGAGCAATGCCAGCGGCGTCAAAACAAAAACACCGGTCAAAAGGTCGAAGCCCAGCAAATACAACATACAAAAACCAACGGGGAATAAAATTGCACCAAAAATTGTAGAATTCGTTTGGACAGTAATAGCGACCGCAAATACCGCAGCCAACGCCAGGATCGCACCGGCCATATAAGCCCTGATCAAAGTATCCCGGGTTGACATGAAGATTTTGGATTCGCCGGCGTCGACCATTTTTGTGACAAATTCTGAAGGAATCAGGTAGGACATAACTCACCTTTAAAAAGTTAGATAAATAACGAATTGAGGTGCCGGATCAAAAACACCTTGATTTGTTTGGTTAAGCCTGTTTTCGCAAGCTGTTGATACCCTTGGAAACGAGCGTTCTTTCACTCGTTCTTCGCAGATAACCTAATTAAAATCAAGGCATAAACAATAGACGAGTAAAGTTATCGCCGCCTGTTTAAAACAAGCGACTTTTCAACGCCATTGTTGAAGGGAAGGAGGATGCGCCATCGCATCACCTTTCATTGAAAAAGCACGGATTGTGCCAAACCATCCAATCCAGCTGCTTAGTGTTGTTCAGTGAGGGCTTGCCTAGATCCTGTCGCATTTTTGCACCGAAATAAATTGTGGATGCACCAAAATGAAACAAATCGAGAAAAATGAAGTCCACGAAATTAAATATCGGCTAGCACGGTAGGGGCATGTTGTTACCCTCTTACATTTGCGAGTGTCCAATGTTGTGCAACGAAAAGATGTCGCCTCGGCAATTGCTCCTGCATTGCCTACACGGACAGATATTTGCTCCTGCAATATCTGCATTCACCACATCCCTGTGGATTATGTAGGTACTTAGCGTAAGCACGACTGCACGGACGCAGGAGGTAGAGCAACGCAGGAGCGGTTGCCGAGGAGCGGAAGCTGCGCCTAGAGGCGCCTAATGTTGGTGCACGACCTACCTCGCTATGCTCCAAGTAATGCCACGGGATTCTGGTTTTGTCCGCCGCGTCATTGGAGGCTAAAATGTTGGGCAACGAAAAGGTGTTGCCCGATCTACAGTTACAGCGCTCATTAATAAACAATATGAACTATCCCAACTTGTCCCCATCCGCTAAAGCCATTGAGCGAATTCCCGTGTTCATCATCAGCGGATTTCTCGGCAGCGGAAAAACGACTTTATTGAACCGCTTATTGAACCATGCGCCCAAATCTGCCGTGATTATCAATGAATTCGGCACCACACCCATCGACCAACAATTATTGCGCGAGCATAAAGCGCCTTTATCAACCTTGGCGGCGGTTGTTTGTGTTGCCAAGTGCGCGGTTCGTTAACGCCATTGCTTAAAAACTTACGCATGGCTTGGGATTCTGGGAATAAATCTTTTGAGCGGGTGATTATCGAAACCAGCGGCGTTGCTAATCCGGAACCGGTGCTGGATATTTTGTTAAGGGAACGCTGGCTGGCTGCACGCTATAACTTGCAAGGCGTTATTGCCACGGTTTCAGCGAGCATGGATACCGATCATTTCGACTGTTTTCCAGAAGTCCAGGCACAAATTGCCTGGGCGGATACAGTGGTCATGACGCAGACCGATTTGGCAACAGCTGACGCGATTGCAAAGCTGGATGCGCGTTTGTCAGCCTTGGCTCCCGCCGCAACCCGGCTGACCGCTGTGCAAGGTGAGCTTGATCCCGATGCTCTGCTCAATTGTCCTAAGAAAATCCGGCGGCTGTGTGATACGGAACGGTTCGATTTACCCGATCACGGCTTTAACAGTATCACTTTGCAGCTTGAGCATCCGCTGCCATGGGAGCGGTTACAAGAAGCGTTGACATACTTGATCGCCAATTATTCAAAACAGCTGGTCCGCTTAAAAGGCATGGTCTACACGCCTGGTCAAGACGAGCCATTGTTGGTGCAGGG
>Ga0208627_1000011_pt1 | contig 112534 bp, 82 predicted proteins | sample LakWasMet13_LOW5_2_FD_183861 | JGI IMG/M metagenome (GOLD analysis project Ga0208627, IMG submission 183861) | Freshwater sediment methanotrophic microbial communities from Lake Washington under simulated oxygen tension - Sediment Metagenome... | ecosystem: Environmental > Aquatic > Freshwater... | reverse complement strand
TTGCTGGTGGGCCTGGCCAATCTGTACCTGCTCAGGCGGCAGCTGATGGCTGCCTGAGGGCAAGCTGCGTCTGTCGATTCCCGAAAACGGCAGATGAAGAAGACAAATCGGGAAAAGGGTTAAAAACACCATTTATGTAGGTGTTGCTAAGCGGCGATTCTTGAAAAAATCAGCTTGTCTGGGGCAATTGTATCTGGAAACCGATTTGTTCAGCGCTTCCCTAGAGCTGTCCCCTAATCAACGTAGAACTGTTGCCTACGTTTTCGAAGAAAGATATAAATTTGAACAATATAACAATAAGCTTGTGGGCGAAATCTCTTTCTTGAAGGAAATTATGTCGCTTCTTCAAAAAGAACAGTCTGAACGCCGGGGCAAGATAAGCGCACATACACTTGGCCTAGTTATTGATCCGTATTTAACCAATGCCATAAAAAAATTAGAGGAAATCTCCGTCGATGGCTAACTCTTCATTCAACTGGGATGCCAAGCGGGCAGCTATGTCTTTGATGTTGAAGCTGTCGATTAACCACTGAGGAGAAAACATGATAAATAACGGTATGCGCACCATTTACCCCGGCGAAATCCTGCGTGAAGACCTGGTTCTGCTTGGCCTGAGCGTAAACGCATTGGCTAATGCCCTGCGCGTTCCTGCTACCCGGCTACGCAAAATTGTCAAAGAACGCCGCTCCATTACGCCCGATACTGCACTGCGTTGCGCTTGGCGCGTTATTTCGGTGGGCGATGCCCCAATCCTGGCTGAATCTGCAAACCGCTTACGACTTGCGCGTGACTGAGCAACAAGCTTTGCCTGCTATTGAGCGGGAGATTTTGCCGCGCGAGGCGGCTTAAGCCGGTAAGAAAAAAGCAGAAAATACCCGACGGGGCGCTATATGCTTGTCTAGCCGTACCGGCTACAAGTCGCTGGGTTTTAGCCCGGTATGTTTGGAAATACGAGCCAGCATACGAGGGCCGATTTCTTCGCTGTTGTGAAAAGCGAATACGAAATCGGGCCAGCCGGTTCGAGCTAATGTGAGATGTGATCCTGATTGACGCTTGATTTCCCAGCCGATGCTAAGCAGCGCAGCAAGAACGCGTTTGGCCTTTGCCGAAGGCCATTGACTCATGCGGCAACGAGTTCAATGTTAATTGGCATGGGACGGCTTTCCCCGGTTTCGATGCGTTCGGCCAGTGCGCGAAGAGCTAGTATTTCAGCTTTTGCCATTGCTTCGTCGGCAGTAGCGCCATAAGTTAATACGCCGGGAATTTCAGGAACCTCTGCCAACCAGCGGCCATCGTCCTCACGCTCATACTCAATATGAAAATTCATAATGTCTCCAGAAGTGGAAGTTCGTAGAATGGAGCAGATATGGTGATGGGTTTCGGCTATAGCCTTTACCCATCCTACCGCCTAACCGGATATTAAATCAATCCGGCTGACAATCTCGCTGGATGCCAGTTCCAAGCCCTGCTTATAACATTCGCTGGCTCTGTCTTTATCGCCTTGGGCAAACAATAAATCGCCGAATTGCTGGTACGCTGAAACAGTAGGCTCTATTGATAGGCTTTTGGTCAGGTAGGTTGTCGCTTTTTGGTTGTCGCCGCATTTCATGCTCAACTTGCCTAGTACGGTCAGGAACACTGCATCACGGGGATGCATGGGCAGCCACTGTTCCGCGGTTTCAAGCTGTTTGGCGACGTCAATCGATGGAATATTGCCATACAACACGACCAGCGTTTGATCCCAAGTTGTCGACAAAGCTCTTGCCAAGCCGCCTTCAACCCTTGCGCCCGCACCTGCTTCAATCATTGCGGCAAAATAAATCGCTGAAACGCCTTTCATATTCCTTATGTAATCGGGAATTTCCGACCATAGCGATTCAATTTCATCAGCACTGCCCCGCTCGGCCGCCTGCTTTAACAATTTGCTGTACGCTTCGGTTTCCAGCAGTTTTATTTCGGCTTCCATCAACACTTTATTGTTATTCAATGACGGGATCAGGTTGCGGACGCCTTCCCAATCGCCGGCTTGCTGATAGGCTTGATGCAATAATTTTAAGACGCTGGCGTGAGTCGGATCGATGGAATGCAAGCGAGTTAATGTTTCCAGCGCTTGTTCGAACTGTTTTTCCGAAAGATGCAATTCGGCTTGAGTCAGGCCTATCGCCACATCGGAACCGGGCGCTTGATCGGCTGCTTTTCTCAGGTATTCATCCCTTTTGTCATAGGCGCCACGGGACTGTGCGGCTCTGGCTGCGGTCAAGTAGTGGATTAACGGAGCGCCGCTGTGCGAGGCATGCTTGATCAATACTTTTTCGGCTTTTTCCCAGTTGCCTTCGGCGGAATCGACCAGACCTGCAATCAGGGCTTCTTGCGAACGGTTAAATTTGATGCTCTTGCCGCGATTCTTGATTTGACCCGGCAGTCTGAGCAGCCAACCTAAAAATCTGAAGAAGATATAAAATACAAAAAATCCCATGATCAGGCTAACCGCAAAAACGATTAGCGATGTTTCAAGGGACCAATGTCCGATACCTATCAATACGTAGCCTGGACTATCAAATCCGCCCAGCCATTTGTTGACAAGAAAAGCCGCAGCAATGGCAAGAAGAAGCGACCCCAGAAAATACAGTATATTTTTCATCATGTACTCTCTGGATTATTGTGCGGCAGGCGCTGCTTCAACCGGTTTTTGGGGCTCAACAGGAGGCGCTGTCTCGGACGGTTTTACCGGTTCACCTGGCTTTTCCGGCTGCTCGGATTTGGCCTTTTCGGCAGGCGCCATGGCCTTATCGGCTTCCAGTCTGAGCTTGGTAATATCTCTTAGCATTTTCAACGACAAACTGATGTCAGGAAAATGACCGCGGATTTTGGTGGCATTAAATTTGTCCAGCTCGGCAAGAAATTTGTTCGTCTCTTCGTCCTTGGCAAAGTTTTGTTCGGTCCATTTTTTGGCATCGGTCAGACTGGATTGATAAAGCTGCTCGTTCTGCTGAACAAGGGCAATTTTGACCATTTCCAGTTTTACTCTTAACTGCTCACGGATAAACTGGGCTTGCTCCGGTGTTAATATTTCCTTGATAGGGTGCTCGGTGTGTCTAAGCGTCACAACTCCTTCCAATTGCCCCAACGCAGAGTCAAGCAAGTCCTGGCCCTCTTTATCAGCCGGCTGCTGAGGAGCCGGTTTGGACGGAGTCAATGTTTTTCCCGTATACGGTAAAAACAAGGTTAAGGTACTGACACGATCTTGCATCGCTTGAATCGAAGCGTACATGCCTACAATATCGGCCACCTCGACATTGCGGATGGCGGCAATATCCTTGGCAATTTGTTCGCGTATTTTAAACGCTCCGGCGTCCCCGCTTTCCCTGAGACGCTGATCTGCCGCTTCTAAGGCTTCACGGGTGGTATTGACATCGCCCATTAGGTACAGACGTTGATTGGCTATGCTTAACAGGTACTCCGCATCGGCAATTAACCAGTCGCCGCGCGTTTTGCCCAATTGGCGTTGTACCTGTTGAACTGCGGTATTTAATTCGGTCCGCGTGCTGTCCAGCTTTTCGTTATGAAGCCGGGAAAAATCCTCTAGGGTTTTAGAAAAGTGGGATTCTTTTCCGGCCACATCGGCTTCGACAGTTGCCAGCTGGGATTGAATAGCGGCAAGTTGCGCCTGATAACCGCTAATCTGCTTCGACAACTCGATTAGCTGCATGTCACCTTTATTCACTTCTCCGCCTAAACTATCCTGTTGAGAGCGTAATTGCTGAAAAAGATAAAAACCAACACCCGCCACACTCAAAATAATCAGCAACATGATGATGCCAAACCAGAGTCCGCTACGCGACTTGCGAGCATTATTATTTTCGCTCACAGGCTGTTCTTGTTTTTCACTCAACTCGGTCACTCTCTTCCCCTGTCACACACGTTATTACTGTCTCAAGAATTGCTGTATCGATTGGACTATCCGTCACAGTAATTCGATTAAACCCCATATCGGCAGCTATATACCTGATTCTATCGCTAACTACCACCAGAGGTATTAATGACAATTGCTTGTTATTATTTTTTTCACCCAGCATTAAACTTAAGTTTTGCAATGCTTCGACACTGGTTACGGTAATGACATCCAACCTGTGCTGCTTAAGCAACTCCATGACTGGAGAGCTATCAATACGGGGAATTATCCTTTTATATACTTCCAGATAATTAACTTCTGCGCCTCTGCTGCGTAACATAGTTGCCAGCTGTTCTCGCCCCCCTTCACCGCGAACGATTAAAAAACTCTGTCCTTTGACTTGCTGTAGCTGAGGCATCGCCAGCAATGCTTCACTGTTAAACCCATTTTCAGGCATTAAATCGACTGGTAAGCCGGCCATTTTCATGGCTTGCGCAGTTGCTTGCCCAACTGCGGCAAAACGCACGGATTTCGTGCGGCCTATTTTGCCACTATTCGCCTTTAGAGCAAAATTTACTGCATTGACACTAATAAAAACAACCCATTGGAACTTGTCCAGATGCGCCAGGCTCAATTTTATTTCGTCGTCGTCCCGCGGAACGATATCCAATGTCGGAAACCGCACGGCTATCCCGCCCTGCTCTTCAATTAAACGGCTCAGATTTTCCGCTTGATGTTTAGGCCGCGTGACTAAAACACGTACGCCGCTCAAAACTTTATTCAAAGCGTCCTCTCCTACCTATTATCTCGGCATTTAGTGAAACAACGCTTGCAGAATTTTATCTGCACCTTGGGCCAATAAGTCTTTAGCAACCATTCTGCCGATAGCCTCAGCACTGTCCAGGCCGCCTTTCCGTTCAGCCCGATATATCACGCTACCGTCAGGGCTGCCGACCAATCCACGCATAAACAACTGTTCACCCTGTACTTGAGCAAAACCGGCTATCGGCACTTGGCAGCCGCCATTCAAACATGCGTTCATTGCTCTTTCCGCCGTCACGCACAGTCCGGTTTCGCCATCGTGTAACGCGCCCAGTAATGCATTAATTTCCGTATCGTCATTTCGGCATTCTATACCTATAGCGCCCTGGCCGCTTGCCGGCAGGCTGACGCCGGTATCCAGGCATTGAGTAATACGCTCGGCCATACCCAATCTTTTCAGACCGGCTGAAGCCAGAATAACGGCATCGTATTCACCGACATCCAGTTTGGACAAGCGGGTGTTGACGTTGCCCCTCAATGACAATATTTCAGCATCGGGGTAAAGTTCTTTAATCTGACATTGTCTTCGCAAACTGGACGTGCCGATTCTGGCATTGGCAGGTAAATCATGTAGCGTTGCATAACGGTTGGACACAAACGCATCACGCGGATCTTCGCGGGTTAAAATGGCTGCCAAATGCAAGCCGTCCGGAAACTCTACCGGCACATCTTTCATCGAATGCACGGCAATATCGGCCAGACCTTCCAGCATGCCCTGCTCCAGCTCCTTGACAAACAAACCTTTACCGCCAATTTTGGCTAAAGGCGCATCAAGAATCTTATCGCCCTGCGTGGTCATTTTAACCAGTTCGGTCCTGCATCCCGGAAACGTTCGTTCCAACCGTTCTGCAACATGTTGTGCCTGCCATAACGCCAAAGGGCTCCTACGCGTTGCAATGCGAATAATTTTTTCAGTCAAAAGAACACCATTCATTTTCAACAATAAATTATCCTATTGTAACCCGTGTAAGTTAATGACGGTTAATTGAAGTTGAATTCTTTATTTGTAGGGATGCGGCAATGAGTAAGAGCCGGGTGTAGAAGATTTGCCTGCCGAAATACGGGTAAGGAGCGTTAACAGGAGTGTAAGCTTTAGCTGTATAATTGACTATTTAAGTCAACTTGCAAAGCCACTATGTCCAACGTTAATTCCGATAAACTTTCCAGCGCCCGTTTTGCCCAGGCAACCGATGCTTTTGTTGAAGTATTCACCGCTTCTGTCGATTTTGACCAACGTATGGCGCAGCAGGACATTGAGGGCTCAATCGCTCATGCCAAAATGCTTTGCGCCTGCGAAATTCTAACCGAACAGGAACGCGACGCTATTATTGACGGCCTGAGCCAAATCGCTCAGGAAATCATTAACGGCGAATTCGTCTGGTCGATCAAGCAGGAAGATGTTCATATGAACATCGAAGCCCGTCTGACTGATTTAATCGGCATCGCCGGCAAGAAACTGCATACCGGCCGTTCCCGCAATGATCAGGTGGCGACGGATATTCGTCTTTATTTGCGAAGCGAAGTCAATCAGATTTTAAGCCAACTCACGCGTCTGCAAACCGCCATTCTGGATTTGGCAGAGCAACATGCCGACACCATCATGCCGGGGTTCACTCATTTGCAGGTCGCCCAACCGATTACGTTCGGTCATCACCTGATGGCCTGGTTTGAAATGCTCAGCCGCGACCGGGAAAGACTCCAGGATTGCTACAAGCGGATCAACATCATGCCTTTAGGCTCTGCGGCATTGGCCGGAACCAGCTACCCCATCAACCGCCAGATGACTGCTGATTTGCTCGGTTTCAGCCGACCCTCAGCTAACTCACTGGACTCGGTCAGTGATCGTGATTTTGCGATTGAGTTTACCGCAGCCGCCAGCTTGATCATGATGCATTTATCGCGCTTTTCCGAAGAATTAATCCTGTGGTCCAGCGCTCAATTTGACTTTATAGAGATGCCTGACGCTTTTTGCACCGGCTCATCAATTATGCCGCAAAAGAAGAATCCCGACGTTCCCGAGTTGGTGCGAGGTAAATCAGGACGCGTAACCGGCCATTTAGTTTCACTGCTGATGCTGATGAAAAGCCAGCCCCTAGCCTATAACAAAGACAACCAGGAAGATAAGGAACCACTTTTCGATACTGCCGACACCCTGATTAACTGTTTGCGGGCTTATGCCGACATGGTTCCCCATATCGAAGCCAAAAAAGCTAACATGTACAACTCCGCCAAACGCGGCTTTGCTACGGCTACCGATCTTGCCGATTACCTTGTACGCAAAGGCATGGCATTTCGCGATGCCCATGAAATCGTGGGTCTGGCAGTGCGCTTAGGGCTTGAAAGCCAACGCGATTTATCAGAGTTGTCTTTGCCGGAGCTACAGCATTTTTCAAGCTTGATTACTAACGATGTCTTCAATTATTTAACACTGGAAGGCTCGGTTGCAGCTCGTAAACACATCGGCGGCACCGCTCCAGATACGGTCAGACTTGCAATCCTGACAGCACGACAAGGCATGACGTCAGTATAAGAGATTAATTTTTCGCCATTGACCATGATCAGACCACATCACGAGCGCCCCATCCATTTAGGCTCGCCCGGCGAAGAAATCAGCATCCAAGATCTTCATACGATCAAACAACGCTTTAAGCGCTTGAACCAACTCCGCGAACAGCGTGTTCAGGAGTTTCTCCAGCCTCGTCAACATGTATTTTTGGAGTTATTGCCATTGCTTTTCCATGGCAATTTCCCCATGTTACCCGGATTTATCTCGTCAACGACACCCGCAGGTATACCTGAATACCATCCCGGCATTCAAACTATAAGCACAGCCAAACAGCTGGCAAAAAACTTCAACTATACCCGCACGGCTTCTCATCTTTATCCAATTGAAGGGCTGTTTTTGATGGGTAGTGTCGGCAGTATCGCTTTTTCCAAAACCAGCGATATGGATATCTGGTTATGCCATCAATCCGACTTATTGCCCAGCGCTATTGAAGAACTGCAGAAAAAAGCCTCGGCAATAGAAATCTGGGCAGCATCGCTGGGTTTGGAAGTGCATTTCTTCCTCATGGACAGCAGACAATTCCTGCGCGGCGAGAACACCCCGATTTCTACAGAGAGCAGCGGCCAAACACAGCATTACCTGTTACTTGAAGAGTTTTACCGAACGGCAATTTATATTGCCGGAAAAAGTCCTGCATGGTGGCTGGTTCCTCCTCATGAAGAAGGTAACTACACGGGCTATATCAGGCACTTAATAGATAACCTGTTCATTCCCGAACATGAGCTTATCGATTTTGGCGGCCTTAATGCGGTTCCGGCTGACGAATTTATCAGCGCCACCCTTTGGCATCTTTATAAAGCACTGCATTCACCGCACAAATCGCTGCTGAAGCTGCTATTAATGGAATGCTATGCCAGCGAATATCCCTATACTAAATGGCTGTGCCAGGACATAAAAATGTCGGTTTACCAGGGCGATTATATGTCGATTGATCTCGACCCGTATTTGCTCATTTATCAAAAAGTCGAAGACTATCTCCAAAAAGCCCATAGCCATGGAAGATTAGCCTTGGCTCGTCAATGCTTTTATTTAAAAGTGATGGGATCATCTGACAATACTTTGGATTCCCGGACAAGAACCATCAAAGAAAAGTATATGGATTCTATTGCTAAAAACAGGAACTGGCCCATATCCACTATCGATAACTTTAAGCATCAGCGCCTTTGGAATATAAAAAAAGCAACGTCCGAACATGCCGTTATTGTGCAGCAACTGACACATTGTTACCGTATGATCATGGGATTCGCTAAAAACCATGTAACCCAAAACCAGGAAAACAGCAATGACCTGAAATTAATCGGCAGAAAGCTTTATTCTTTCTTAGAAAAAAAACCGGGCAAGATTGAAATTATTACTACGCGCTCGGAAATCCATACAAAAGAAACTACATTATCTATCGTAGAAAATCGCCTTCCTGGCGGTAACGATAGCTGGGCTTTATACTTGAAAAACATACAGGCAACTAGCGCCCTGGATTCTGGCCTTATACAAAAAAGCCGAACTTTAATCGAGATCCTTTGCTGGCTGATTATTAATGGCCTTTTTCAGAAACACTTACAGCTCCAGTTCAGTTCGCATTCACTCAAGATTTCGAATGAAGAGTTACATTCAATTCTGTTCCAAATCAATATCTTCTTAACCCGGAACTTTAATCACGACCCTTCGCTGGAAACTTACCAAACCCTCAAAGTGCAGCTTAATTCACTGCTTATTATTAATATGGGGATATCGGATGAGGAAGGCCTGTGTGTTATGAGCGAACGCTCTGACGCGTTGAGCTACGGCGTGGGCCGTCAGTGCTTTATCCAAACCATAGACAGGATTTCACTGTCCAGCTGGGGCGAAATCACAACCAGCCAGGACAAGGGGGCTGCCGGACTGTTTAACTGTCTAACGGATATCATCAATAACAGCAAAAAGCCTCTGTCTGTAAACGACCTGAAACTTATTTGCCACACTCCGGCTCGAGCCAAAGGCATTCTCCTCCGAGTTGAGATGGTGTTTAATACCTTGGTTAAACTTTTTGCTAACCAACATCATAATCACTCACAGCGTTATATTTTGCCGGGCGGCACTTCGTTTTATGTCTTTCAGTCTGAAAATAAGATATTAAGTTACAAAGAAATAAAAACAAAAAAACTACTATTAGACGAACTAGGCAGCCCACAGGAACAGTTCAGCCCCATTCATTTTGACCAATCTGTACTCGAAAATACGCCCATTCATCTTATCTATGCCGTAAATAAGCCCCAAGTAATTCAGCTTTTTTACTATGAGGGCAAGGCGGATACTCGCGTTTTTATTGTTGATGAAAAAGGAGCCTTGTATACGCAGATACATAGCAAAGCAAACCCTGACCATCTGCTAAAACAATATTCCTTTTTTTTAGAATCGCTTCTAAATCGCAATCTTTTTGAAACGCTTCTGACTATTGAATATTATGAAATTAAGAAAAGCCCTGCCGGCATCTATTCTTACAATTCGGTACAACTGAAGGCGACATCTTCAAATCAGGAACTAAGCCTACGCATCGCTGGGGAAGATACTAACAAGGGCATTATCTATTCGATTTACTGTAATGAAAAAGAATTCTCTTCGCTAGACTATGGCAATCAGGTTTTTCATGCCGCGTACCAACATATACTCCAATTTAGAAACGACAATGTTAATTATCCGATTCATATTACCGATATTGACTTGCCGCTGTCTGCATTTAACATTGATAGTCAGGAAAAATTACAGACCATCCATTATCTGAAATATAAACAAAAAATAGAGGATAAATTTAATGCCTAGTCTCATCTGCCGCTGTCCGTTTACTTATTGAATCGGACTGGGCCTTTTGACTGAAGTAGAGCGACAATGAAAACGTTTGCAGGCAAGCCAGCGCGTCCGTACCTTCCGGCAACTTTTAAATCTTAAAGAACCACGTATAAATAGCACAAATTTTGCTGAAACAATGGTGAGTTTTGGCTTGGTAAATTTCAACTACTTCCCTATTAGTAGATCACTTGAACACTTGTCCCGGTTAACTATTCTGACCCGCGCTAATGCGCTATCTGATATAACGTAAAGTCTTTTAACAACAAATGATAAATACCCTAGACGCACCGCGCATCAAACCCACCAATATCGCGGCTCGCCGCAATGCGCAAACAAGGATGTTTATTGGACTCCCATAATTTTCGACTTTAATCTCTTAATTCAGCCGGTACGTTATCTGTTTTTAGCTTCAGGTTATCCTGAGACCACAGACAATCAATAGCCATATTTTGTTGGTGTAGCGGCACCAACGTTCCCAGCAGCTGTTTTCTATGTCAATAGACTAACTAGCCTAATTTTTGATACAATTATATGGTTTCTCGGAAACCTTAGGGTTATCCGTTTTTGTTAGTTTCATTTCATCACTCTGGAGAAAATCTATGCCAATTAAAGTTGCAATCAATGGCTATGGCCGTATTGGACGTAATATTGTTCGCGCATTATACGAAGCAGGCCGTACTAATGAAATTCAAATTGTTGCAATTAATGATTTAGGCGACGCAGCAACGAATGCACACTTGACTCAATATGACTCAGTGCATGGAAAATTTCCTTTCGAAGTAAGTGTTGATGGCGACTGCATCGTTATTAACGGCGATAGAATTAAAGTTTTCTCAGAAAGAGACCCATCAAAACTGCCATGGGGAGAATTGGGCATCGACGCAGTTCACGAATGCACCGGCTTATTCACCAGCAAAGCAAAAGCATCGGCTCATATTACTGCCGGCGCAAAAAAAGTCATCATTTCAGCACCCGGCGGCAACGATGTTGATGCAACTATCGTTTACGGTGTAAACCATAATGTTTTGAAAGCTTCAGATACTGTCATTTCAAACGCATCATGCACAACTAACTGCTTGGCGCCATTAGTTAAGCCTTTACACGATGCCATCGGTATTGAGAAAGGTTCGATGACTACAATTCATTCATATACCAACGACCAAGTTTTGACTGATGTCTATCACAGCGATTTACGTCGTGCCCGCTCAGCCACACAATCGATGATTCCTACAAAGACTGGTGCAGCTGCAGCTGTTGGCTTGGTGTTGCCAGAATTAAACGGAAAACTGGATGGTTTTGCAATGCGAGTGCCAACTATCAATGTTTCTGTTGTCGATTTCACTTTTGAAGCATCCAGAAAAACTAGCAAGGAAGAAATTGATCAAATCTTGAGAGCAGCATCCGAAGGCTCATTAAAAGGTATTCTGGACATCAACACCTTACCGCTGGTTTCAATGGACTTTAATCACAATCCTGCATCATCAATTTATGAAGAATCGCTGACCAAAGTCATGGATGGTAACCTTGTAAAAGTCTTATCTTGGTATGATAACGAATGGGGCTTTTCAAACCGTATGCTGGATACGACAATTGCTTTAGTCAACGCAAAATAACGGATTTCCCACATAAAATGTTAAGAAGAACCAAAATTTTAGCAACATTGGGTCCTGCCACGGATAAGCCCGGTGTACTTGAAGGCATGTTTGCGGCAGGCCTTGACTTTGTTCGCATGAACTTTTCACATGGCTCTGCTCAAGATCACATTAACAGAGCCAATGCTGTTCGCGAATTAAGCAAGAAAACCGGCAGATTAGTTGGTATTTTGGGCGATTTACAAGGCCCCAAAATCCGAATCGCACGATTTAAAGATACTAAAGTATTTTTAAAAGAGGGCCAGGATTTTGCGCTGGATATCAATCTCGACCCAATGGCTGGAGATAATACTCAAGTCGGCATCACTTACGAACCATTGGCCTTAGAGGTCAAACCAGGCAGCAGACTACTACTGGATGACGGTCGTATTGTGCTTGACGTGGTCAATGTCGAAGGCATGCGCGTTAATTGTACTGTCATAGTTGGCGGCGACCTGTCCAATAACAAAGGCATTAATCTATTAGGCGGTGGACTTTCTGCGGCGGCATTAACCGACAAGGACAAGGAAGACATTAAAACAATAGCGCAAATACAGTGCGACTATGTTGCCGTTTCCTTTCCTCGCACTGCGGAAGATCTTCATGAAGCACGTCGTTTGTTGCTTGCCGAAGGTTGTCATGCCGGTATCGTGTCTAAAGTTGAGCGAGCCGAAGCCTTGGATGTAATTGACGAAATCATCTTAGCATCGGATGCCGTCATGGTGGCCCGTGGTGATCTTGGCGTCGAAATTGGTGATGCGAATCTGCCTGCCGTACAAAAAATGCTGATTAAGCGAACCAGAGAACTCAACCGTGTTGCTATTACGGCAACACAAATGATGGAATCAATGATTGATAATCCGATTCCTACTCGCGCCGAAGTCTTTGATGTTGCAAACGCGGTGTATGATGGCACTGATGTCATTATGTTATCCGCAGAAACTGCATCTGGTAAGCATCCAATAAAAGCGATTGAAGCAATGGATCGCATTTGCATAGAAGCAGAAAAACAACCTAAAGTTCGCGTTTCCGGACATCGAGTTGAGCTTCAATTTGAACGCGTCGATGAAGCTATTGCAATGTCCGCCATGTATTTGGCTAACCATTCTAAGATTCATGGCATAGCTGCGCTAACAGAGTCAGGCTCTACAACATTATGGATGTCCAGGATCAGCTCAGGTATTCCGATTTTTGCGCTCAGCCCCCGACAAGAAACGCTTGGTAGAGTTACTTTATATAGAGGTGTTTTTCCAGTACTTTTCACTCATGACCTTAACGATCATGTCGAAGTAAACAAAGCTATCGTTGCGGAACTAAAAAGACGTGGAGTAGCTGTGGACGGAGACACATTCATTATCACTCAAGGCGATCTTAAAGGGATAGTAGGCGGTACTAACGCCTTAAAAGTTATTACTATCGGACAGGATTAACTTTTTAGAGACTATAGCTGAGTACCTGACAGTTATAACCTCAACCCAAGTATTGCATTTACAATAAGGACATCATCTTAGCAGCCTGAAAAGCATTTGTTTTTCAGGCTGTTTTTAGGATATCCCGTAAATTCACACCATCAGCAAAAAATGAAGCCTTCTTGGCACAGTTTGCTAGAGCATTTCTTCTTCAGTCAAAAGCATAGCCTGCGTTCTTGATATAATTCAGGCATTCCTCGGCATGAAACTAATCCATGATCTGGCCGATAGTCTGCCAAAGCTTATAATAAGCCCGCTCAGCCACTTGGCTCAGCAGCGCTTTCAGTTTGGCAAACTCCTGTTCAATCGGATTCAGATTCGGACTATAAGGCGGCAACTATTTCAGAGTCGCGCCTCAAAATCAGCTCCTTCACCTTTGTGCCACTTTATGAGCCAACTGATTTCTGAAGATAACGCTATCGCCGGGCCTTAACGTCGACCTCCAACCGTGAACGACAATTGTTCCGCAATTCATCGCCTGATCCACTGTCCAAGAGCCCGTCAATTGGTCGGTACGCAGCCCGGTTTCAACCAGAAAGACCAGCTTCGACAAATCGCAGCTTTTCTGCCACGTTTGTCATTACTCCCGGGCTGCCGCCCCACATCCTCGCGCTTTCGCTCACTGGTGAACACGGTTTTTTATAGCGGTACCCCAACTGTTGACGAATAAACTTATCAATAGCAGAAATCGAAACGGTCATGCGTATTCTGATTAATTTGAACACTGATTCTGGTCGAACTTGACACCTAAAACCTACCGCATCGGTGGAATTGATTTTTTACTTTAAGTGTTCAACTTGGGGCAAGGAATTCATTTTTTCGCATCGATTCTCCTTTCAAATTAATCCGATGCGCGTTGTGCATTAGCCGATCTAGAATGGCATCGGCTAAGGTATTATCACCAATAGCCTGGACCACACGCAGTCGTAAATCTTCTGAATAAGGACGGGGCATGGTGAGCACCTAGACTGCTAAACAACTGCATTCTAATAAGACTCTTGATTATACGTAACAGATAATTGCTCTAGGGATTTTATTCAACGGTGACCTGATGGACCTTATCAGCATAATAAATAACCGGAATGCTGCCTGCAAGCGTCTCATGCTGAAGTTGGAATGAGTCTACATGCATGAAGCAGATATAGATCAATCTTGATACTACAAAGTATTTTTATAGAAAGCACTAAGGACAGATCATCTGTCTGGCGAGCCGCTAACAGCTCTGCAGAACAGCAGAACAGCAGAACAAGAAACCCTATTCCCATCTGCGAAATGAATTATTACTAAAGCCCACTCTCTTACTGAGAACTGAGACTATTACATCAGGATTTGTTCTGACCGAGGGTTACAGACATTGTTTAAATTTTACAGACATATATACAAAAGAGCACAGCAAGAAAAATAACTGGCGAATAGGCAATCGCTGTTTCTTTTAATAGCTTATCTTACGCACGAGAACGTTTTATTTATCCAAAAAAAACCCTCGCTCCCTATTGGAAACGAGGGTCTCAATTCCTTAACTGACAACCAAAGTTGTCAGTTAATTATTTCATTTAGATGAAAGATGGAATTAATGGAGCATCTACCATAACCATTTGACGGTTGCCAGCTTCATCAAAGAAGAACAGCAAGCCAGCAAAACGGCTGTCTGGATCATAGATCAAGTCAGCTAAACGGTAAACTTCCCAAGCTGCGTCAGAAGCAGTAACTTGTACAGTTCTTGAAGTGCCTGGAGCAATTGGGCTGTTATCGCTAACAGTCAAACCGTCTTCAGCCAACAAGTCATCTGGATAGCCTGTTTCATCAACATGAACTTTAGAGTCTAAGAAACGAACACCAGCAGTGTTGAACTCGCCCAAACGTACAGCTGAATCACCATTGTTAGTGATAGTCAGTGTCATTTGCATAGCACGACCTGGTACACGATATGATGCATCTTCAACTTTAACGTTGATTGTTTTAGCAGGCATTTCAATTGGTTTCATGCCACGCAACAAACCAGCTTGCAAAGGAGTTGTTACAGGATAAGCTGCGTTTGTGCTGCTCATACCGAAAGCAACAATCGCAATTGTACCTGCTGCAAAACCCATAGCAACTTTTTTGTCAAGAGCAGTAATTAAAGAGTCTGCTTTTCCAGCTTCCATAGCAAGATGACGTGGAACGAACATTGGTTTACGTGCCCAATATGCCAACCAAGCCAAACCTAAGGCATACCAGAAAGCGTGCCAGAAGTAAGTGTTGCTCAGGTTATACGTTTCCAGATTGATAGTATCACCTAACAACGTAGTAACTGGGTTAACAAATGATCCCATTGAGCCAGTAACAGTTACCCATTTACCTGGACCGATGATTGGACCACCGCCTTGTACGTTCATCATAGTATGAACGTGCCAGTCACCTGGACGACGTGCTTTTAACAATACTTTAAATTCATAAGTATCACCCAGTTCCAGAGTAACTGAACGAGGAACTAATTGACCACCGATCCATGAACCTTGACGAATAAATACAGGACCTGGAATACCAATGTTCAAAAATGAAACTTCTGGTTTATCAACAGTTTCAGGCCATCCAGCGAAAACGTGGAATTTACCAGAAATTGTCATTGTATCGTTAACAGCTACTGTATCTTTTGACCAGTTCAAGTCAAACCAGTGAATTGTACGCATACGCATAAATGCAGCTTGCGACTTTTCACCATGAGCAGATGCAGTTGGTGCGTAAAACATCGCTGCTGTAACAGTTATCAGCAGTGCGACAAAGGATAATTTAGCAACCTTGTCTTTAATTAATTTCATATATCCTCCTCTATAATAGAGAATCTATAGTTTTTAGAGTATCTAATGTCAACAGTCTAATTAGCTTAGCCAACATCAGTCTTTTGTGTGTTTCTTAAAACCAAGTGCTTACGCGCTTTGGGTGAAACCAGTACCCGCAAACCACTTGCCGAAGAAATGCCACAAGAAGTAGATCAAAATACTCACGAAACCAGAGAAGAACGCTGATACTGGAGCAACGTCTTTACCGAAAGTTCTTAATGTACCTTTTTCAACCATTCTGATGTACTCAGGAGTACCAGTTCTTACGTAGTGGTAACCTTGTAAGTCAGCAAGTGTCATCATCATGCCATTGTACTCAACAGGAACGTGTAATGGAGCAATGATTGGCCAGTTGCCTGGATAGAACAACAGACCCCAAGCCAAACCGCCAAGAACAGCAGTCAATGTCATGCTGCCTGACAGCATTAAGATTGCGTCAAGAACGATAGCGCCTGGCATCAAGTTTGATGGGAAGCAGAAATTAACTGGGAAATAAGTCCATCCCCAGAAGTTCAAATATCTGTTGACCCACTCACCTAAGAGAAGACCCAATACACAAACAACAGCGCCGAATGGCAAACGGTAACGCCACCACAAGCAAGCTTGAACAGCAGCAGGGAAAGTGATTGAAACGATTGGAGCTACAGTTACCCATAGACGTCTATCTTTCCAGTCAGTCCAGAAATCCCAGTCACCACCGGTTAACATATAGTGAATGTGATAACCACCAAGTACAACGAAGAACAATACAAATAGAATTAGCCAGTCGAACGTACGTGAAACTTTAACTGCTTCAGCGCGTGAACGTACAGCTGATTGAGATGCGCTCATTAGCTTACCTCCTAAAGGATTTAAATTATTTTTATTAATTGACTATCTTCGACTTTAGCTGTTTCGCCCCGAAAAAAGCGAAACAGCCAGGAGGAGATAGTAATTACAACCAAGACTTACTTATTAAGCTAAGTCTTTTTTCAGAAGCTTACCAATAGATATAACTTCTGTGTTCACAACACCTAATACACCTAAAGCAGCCCATCCGAAGAATACGAAGCCGTAGTGTAAAGGAGCAACAAACAACTCTTCCATAAACCAGAAAGTATGACCCCATTCATTCAAACCAACATTTGGCAGAATCATGAAAGGACCAACTACTGCAACCATATATTGAAGGTGCAAACCTTGCTGATAAGTAGGAAGTCTTGTTTTTGCATACAAGAAAGCAGCGCCACCAGTAATGATGTAGATTGGGTAGCTCAAATAGAATTCGATAATATGACTTGGTGTAAAGTCAGTATCACGAACGATAGTTTGATGCCATGTTCCATCTTGCTCTGTAAAGTAGCTAGCACCGTAGTAGATAGCGAAACCGTACATTACCAACCAAGTCCAATGAGTAAAGTGTCTTCTCAACTCTTCTCTTGGTGTGATTGACATTACTTTGCGATCACGAGTTTTCCAGATATAACCCCACAGGATACCTGCAGTTGCTACTTCTAAAACGAACTCGATATAAAGAAAGTTCATCCAATATGTTTCGAATTCAGGTGCGAATGAATCTAGACCGGCTGACCAGCCATAGACGCCTTCATACCAACGAACCCAAGCATAGAACACTACATATAACAGTGATCCGAGGATCATGTTTCTTTTGTTTAACAGCGGTGCTTCCGCAGCATCAGCTCTCACTGATTCAGTTGTAGCTGCCATTTCTACCTCCAAAAATTATCAAATCCCCAACTTGTGATGGCCAGGGGTTATAGTTACAACTCCATTTTCTCACCGGAACCAAAAAACTTTAAGGACCAAGTGACACCAAGTCAATTTAGTGAGCTGTCAGTCTACCAGTTCAATTAGCCTTGTCAAGTCAAAAACAAACACTAAATACATTTCCTTGAGTCCAGATTTTACCCTTCAAATTCCTCTACACTTAAAATATTGATTCCTGTTAGAATTAATTTTAACTTTACTTTATTTTGGCACTGCATCCATGAAGAAATACACCCTTATAATTTTTATCGCCAGCTTGGCAATACTGCTTTTAATTCAAAGCAAAGTTGTCATGCCCTTCGTGTACAAAGTAGTTCAATCAGATCTGTTCCTTGTTGACAGCAAAGATCAAGGCGGGCAATCCTCTATATCCAACTCATTAACCAAGCTCGCCTTTTCACATTGCAACAGTTTCATTAAGTCTAAACTTGGACCTGACGTGTCTATTAACTTTCCTGAAAATCCTCTTAATGCTTGGAGCCTGGGAAACTATCAATATGTTATTAATGCAGAAATCGACATCACAAGCGCCACCGCAAGCACTGTCACTAAAAAGTATGTTTGCCGGATTAATTATAAAAACGGCGATAACGAGGAAGGTTCTCTTGATTTTGCCAACTGGTCTATTGAAGGTCTATCCGGCTTAGATTCGATTTAAAAACATTATTTATTGTGACTAACACACAAACAGCGCCCCGCTTGCTTTAGCAAGCCAGCTACATAGACTCCTTAATTAGGCGCCACCTAAAAGCAGAACCCTGAGATCAATAATTACTGCCAAAAAGCTTAACAGCCATAAAACAGAAAGCCAGTGTAACGTTGTTACACTGGCTTTCTGTTTTATGGCTGTTTGCAAATTAAGCCACCTAATATATCTTTTGCTTAAATACGCTTCAATAATACTAATTCATATTATTTGCTGAATTACGGCATAACGAGCTTTTTTTCAGCAATACCAAGATCAGCTGCCTCAGCATAGATTCACGAAAACTTATTTGCCATATTTCTTACGGAATTTATCTACTCGTCCCGCCGTATCAACAACACGCTGCTTTCCTGTATAAAAAGGATGGCATGAAGAGCAAACCTCAACCTGCAAATCCTTACCTAATACAGAACCGGTTTCAAATTTATTACCGCAACCACAAGTCACAGTAATTTGCTTATATTCTGGATGAATTTCTGGTTTCATATCACTTTCACATTACCCACAAGGGACACATACTTATTAAAGAACCCCGTATAATACGTATTTCATTTAAAGTTCGCAACTCAATTATCTTTATACGCATTATTACTTTAAATGCGAATGGAATTTGCTCCGCGGAACTCAAAGCTTTCCTTGCGTGTAAGTTGTAACATCACGCTGATTTTATTTTCACACAAGTATTTTTAATCTGCGCCCCTTTGACTTCACGTCTTCGCCATTTGAACGGTTGAGCACGCTCGTTGTGGCGTTTGATAAAGGCTGCAATCGCATTGTTGAGATCCTCAGTGCTTGTAAAGCTGGCTTGCTTGAGTGCCTTACGTGACAAAATACCAAACCAAATTTCGATCTGATTGAGCCAGCTGGCCGACGTCGGTGTGTAGTGAAAATACACCGGACGACCGCAAGCCACTCCTCATTGCGCTTATGGGTGCAATAGTTATCCAGAATGACATGAATCTCTCGGTGCGGCGGTTCGTCTTCAATAATGGCCGCCATGAATTGCCGGAAGTCGTCGCGTGTTTTAGTCTGGGTCGTTTGGCCTTTTATTTCGCCGGTCGCTACATTCAGGGCTGCAAATAAATTCAAGGTGCCATGCCGCTTATAGGTGCTTTGGTAGGCTTTAACCCAGGCTTTGTCTCGTGTTTGCACATACCCTACCTTGCATTCGAGCGCCTGAATGCTGGGTTTTTCATCGACGCTCAACACCAAGGCGTTCAGAGGTGGATCGAGATAAAGGCCGATAATATCGGCCGCTTTTTCGGCAAACTCCGGGTCGGTACTAATACACCAGCTCCGCGCTCGATGCAAATGGATACCTTCTTTTCTGAGCACTCGCCAGACAGCCGCTCGGCTGACATTCAAGGTTGCTGCCAAGGTCGGGCAATCCCAGCGAGACAACCCTTCAGGCGGCGTTTTTTCCAGTTGCGCCAATAGCTTGTTTCTAAATGCGGCATCGTGAATCACCGGTTTACCTGGACGTGGCTCATCATTTAAACCGGATAAGCCGTGTAAGGCGAAACGGCTGCGCCATTTGCCAACCCGAACCATGGACACACCCAGCTCGCTGGCAATCTGTTGGTTTTGCTTGCCTTCCGCACAGGCCAACAAGATCGTGGCTCGTTCGGCCCTACGTCTTTCGGCACTATGGCTGCGCGATAATTTTTCCAGCTGCGCTTTTTCCGCATCGCTGAGTTTGATTTCCGGGGCTTTTCTTGGCATGCCTCATAGTTTAACCTAATAAACTAATCTATTATTGAAATTAAACATTAGATCACTTTTTCTTCAAACTATTTGTCTTGCCATAATGATGAAAAAAAGTCATAGCAGGCAACCTTGTCGCAAAAAGAAAGCCTGATCAAATTAGTAACAACACCGAATGATGAAAAATTGATACAAAAGGCGGCTTTGATTAAGGCTTAATTTGGTTACTTAAGCATTATTTTGTTTTATTTATCCTCTTCCAACTCACCAGAAGAAGCCCGATAAAATTTCACTTCATGGAAATGTTTAAGCCTTGTTTACAAGAATCTTTGCAAAATAAACATTACATTATCTGCTACAACTGAAACTTAGCTCGCAAAGCAATCTAATAAGCCAAACCCTTAATCAAGAAGCCGAACAATATATTGCAATTAAACAGAGGACCAATCCTAGATAAAAAGTAAGTTGACTGGCTCATGGATTTTCAAATAGTTACGCCTACTAAAGATAAAGGAAACGCAACGTCGACTTATAAAGATGAGCAGCTTTCCGATCACGTTCCACCGATTATGGAGTATAGCGATGAACTTTAGACCGGTTTTGAAAGCGCATCAATAGAAGCACCAGTACGATTGCAGGCAAACCCACTGTTGATGCATAAATAAAAAAAACTGTATACCCATAGCTATCTACAACCATCCCAGAAAATCCTCCTAGTAGTTGCGCAGGCAAAGTCATCAGGGAACTAAACAGTGCATATTGAGTAGCAGTGTAAGCGCTGTTAGTTAAACTAGAAAGGTAAGCAATAAACACTGATGTCGCTATACCACCGCTTAAATTATCCGCACTTATGACGCCTGATAATAGCAACAAATTGGGCTCACTCACCGCCAGGACGGCAAACAGTAAATTAGTAGTCGCCACCATAATCGCTCCTAGCAATAAGGGGCGCATGATCCCATACCTAACAACCAATACCCCGCCCGCCGCAGCACCAGCTATAGTCATAAAAAAACCAAAAACTTTACTAATATCTGCGATATCTTTTTTGCTAAAGCCTAAATCAAGATAAAACGGGTTCGCCATAACCCCCATCGTGATGTCGCTCATTTTGTAAAGAGCGATAAGCATCAAAATCAATAAACCGATTTTGCCATTACGCTCAAAAAACTCTACGAAAGGATTGAATACTGCATCCGCGACAGTTGCCGACAATCGCCGCCAAACATTTCGATGCCTTAAACTAACATTCTCCCGTAATCGCTCCTCAATTTGCTTATGCTCTGGCTCTTTAATGCAAAGAGTCGCAATCAACCCCACAGACATAGCAGTTGCCATTACAAAATAAGATACATTCCAGCTGGCGTATTCCGCAATGTAAAAGGCACCAGCACCCGCCATCAATAAGGCAACCCGATACCCCAAGACATAGGTTGCCGCCATAGCACCTTGATATTCAGGAGTTACTGATTCAATGCGAAAAGCATCAATAACAACATCTTGAGTAGCAGAACAAAATGCCACCCACACTGCAAACAGTGCAATCTGCTGCAATTGACTATGCGAATCGGAATATCCCATACCAATCAGGCCAACAACAATACCCAATTGCGCAAGCAGCATCCAACTGCGCCTCTTACCTAAAAATTTAGTAAGAAATGGCAGAGGTAGCCTGTCGATAACAGGAGCCCAAAAAACCTTTATTGAATAAGTAACCCCGACCCAGCTAAAAAAACCTATAACGGACCTTTCCACACCTTCATCCCGTAACCAGGCTGATAATGTCGAAAAAACCAATAAAAAAGGAAGCCCGGCAGAGAAACCAAGAAATATCATACCGCGCACTTGCGGTTGAACATAGATTGAAAAGGCTGATCGCCAACTTTTATTGCCAACCATTGACCTTACCTAACAAATGCGACTGCACAGACATATTCATTTTGGAACTGCCCGCATTTACCATATTTATACGCATTGCGCAGCAGTCAAAACCAGGCTCTGTGCAGCTGCCGAGCACTGCACAAAAAGTGCAGTGCATGTTTGAGCTATCAACCATTAATTAGATAGTGAACAATAATACTTGCTACATAACCGCCGGCAATTGCAGGCGTCCACTTTAAGTGACTAAAAAATGTATATTTATGGTCCGACTGCCCCATCAACGCCACACCGGCAGCAGATCCAACAGATAATAACGACCCACCAACACCGGCAGTTAACGTTACCAATAACCATTGATATAAATCCATGTCCAGGTTCATATTCAGCACAGCGAACATAACAGGAATGTTATCAACAATCGCCGAAATCACACCGACTAAAATATTTGCCGTTGTCGCACCTAAGCCATCGTACATTGCGCTGGATAGTAACTCAAGGTAACCGATATAGCCTAAACCGCCTACAGCAAATACTACACCGAAGAAGAACAATAAAGTATCCCATTCTGCATGACGCACTTTATCGAAAATATCAAACGCATCATCGCCTTCAACACGGTAAACTGTTTTTAAACGATAGCCGTAAAGCATCAACACAGAAAGTCCGACCATCATGCCCATAAATGGAGGCAAATGCAGGGCTTGCTTAAAGCTTACTGCCGTAACGATAGTCAACAGGAACATCACGCAGACCTGTATCGCACCCGGCTTTAACTGCACAGCTTCTTCTGTGGTGGCTTTTGGTTGTTCATCAGGCACCGCAAAATACATCACCGCTGCCGGCACAGCATAATTCACCATTGATGGAATAAACAACTTGAAGAAATCAAAAAACTCGGCGTATTCAGCCTGCCAAACCATCAAAGTGGTAATATCGCCGAATGGGCAGAATGCACCGCCCGCGTTCGCTGCAACCACTAAATTAACAAAACCGATACTGACAAATTTAGGGTTATCCGCTCCTACCGCCATCACTACCGCGCCGACCAGTAAAGCCGCCGTCAAATTGTCAGCCACAGACGACAAGAAGAATGTGATAACACCAGTAATTAAAAACAATTTGCGATAACCGAATTGTTTTCTTACCAACCAGGAACGCAAGGCCTCAAACACGTTACGCTCAGCCATTGAGTTGATATAAGTCATGGCAACTAGCAGGAACAACATTAACTCCGCATATTCTTTTAAGTTGTACTCGAAAGCCTCATGCATATCCTCAGCAGAAACGCCCGCTTGAGCAGCCAAAACAGCGGCATTCGCCCAAATAATGCCAGCAGCTAAAATAACCGGCTTGGATTTACTTAGATGCGTAAATTCTTCTGCCATAACAAAGCCATAGGCAATGATAAAGATCAGAACCGTATAAATACCCCGTTCTGTTCCCGTCAAACCGAGACTTTCAAAACCACCTGCCATTGCCATTTCAGGCAACAGCAATAGAGACAACACCACAAACAATGACCGTAACAAAATAACCCCCCTAATTTTTATCTCAAAAATTAACCAAAAAACACCCAAAATTCAGCCGACAATCTTAGCATCATACAATAACCTTTGTCATTTTATGACCCACAGTATATGATTATTGGTTGTAATTAATTGCCTATACAGGCGCTCAGCGCTCATTTATGTACCAGTATAATAACAACGACCAAACACTCATTGAAGAACGGGTAGCTCAGTTCAGGAAGCAAACCGAAAGCTTTTTGAAAGGCGAAATTTCAGACGATCAATTTCGCGCATTGCGCTTAATGAATGGCCTTTATGTGCAGACTCACGCTCCTATGTTGCGGGTAGCTGGCCCTTACGGCCTAATTAACTCCAAGCAATTCAGGAAACTGGCTCACATTGCCCGTACCTACGACAAAAGCTACTGTCACTTTACGACTCGGCAGAACATCCAGTTCAATTGGCCTAAATTGGAACAAGTACCCGACATTCTTGAAGAATTGGCCAGCGTCCAAATGCACGCTATCCAAACCAGCGGCAATTGTCTTAGAAACACCTCAACTGATCATTTGGCCGGCGTTTGTATCGATGAAATTGAAGATCCCCGCCCGTATTGCGAAATAATCCGGCAATGGACAACCTTGCATCCGGAATTTGCTTACTTGCCGCGTAAATTCAAGATTGCTGTCAGCGGCGCAAAGCATGACCGCGCAGCGACTCAGCTTCATGACATTGGCTTGCATCTGATAAGAAATGATGCAGGAGAAATCGGTTTTAGAGTATTGGTCGGCGGCGGCTTGGGACGCACACCTATCATTGGCCAAGTCATCAAACCCTTTTTGGAAAAGAAGCATCTGTTATCTTATCTGGAAGCCATACTGCGCATTTATAATCTGTTTGGGCGCCGCGACAATAAATACAAAGCGCGTATTAAAATTCTGGTCAAAGAGACCGGCATGGAGAAATTCTCCGAGTTGGTCGAAAACGAGTGGCTGCTAATCCGGGATAACCTGGAACTTGACGCTGTCCGCATTGACGCCATCAAAGCCCAGTTCGCACCTCCCGCCTACGAAGCAGACGCCGCGCAAGACACCAGCTTTGTACAGCACCAGCTCGAAAACAAGGCTTTCGCCACTTGGATTAAATACAACACCGCCGATCACAAAACACCAGGCTACCGGGCTGCGTTCTTATCGTTAAAAGCGCCGGATTCGCCTCCGGGCGATATGACCGATACACAACTTGATGCCGTTGCCGATTTGGCCGACCAGTACAGCTTTGGCGAAATCAGAAGCACACACAGGCAAAATCTTGTTTTTGCTGACGTCAAACAGGCCGATTTGTACGAGTTGTGGCAACAGCTAGACGCATTGAAACTGGCTACACCGAACAACGGCACTGCAACCGATATGATTTGCTGCCCCGGCCTCGATTTTTGCTCGCTGGCAAACGCCGGTACAATCAGCGTCGCCAAAGAAATTAATGAAGCGCTTGATGACCTGGACTACCTTCATGACATCGGCGATGTAAAAATCAACATGTCCGGCTGCATGAACGGCTGCGCGCACCAAAGTGTCGGCCATATAGGTATTCTTGGCGTTGATAAAAAAGGCGTGGAATGGTATCAGCTGACACTGGGCGGCTCATCGGAGAACGAAGCGGCTATCGGCGAACGGCTTGGCCCTTCGATTGCTAAAGACCAAGTCACCAAAGCCGTCACTACCATACTCGATGTTTACATCAAGCAACGCCTGGATGACGAGTCCTTTCTGGACATGGTAAAACGCGTTGGTCTCAACCCATTCAAAGAGCAAGTTTATGCAAGTAATTAAAGATAAACAGATTGTTGACGACAGCTGGAGCTATGTTGCCGATGACACCGAACTAAAGGACGGTGATATCAGCGTCTCCTTAGCCCGATGGAAAAAAGACAAGCAATTGTTACTTAAGTCTAATGGCAAAATAGGCGTCAGAATAGGCCCGGCCGATTCCGTCGAAGACATCGCCGCCGATTTAAAAGACATTCAATTAGTTGAACTGGATTTCCCTGCCTTTGCTGATGGCCGCATTTTTTCCCATGCCTGGCTACTCAGAGGCCGCTATAACTATCAAGGTGAAATCAGGGCAACAGGCCACTTCATGCGGGATCAGGTATATTACTTATCTCGGGTTGGCGTTAATGCGTTTAGCCCAGAAAAGACCGAAGACCTGCCTGTGGCACTGTCTAATCTGAATGACTTTAGCGTCAACTATCAGAAATCGATCCGTTAATCGGCAAACATTATGACGTAGGATGGGTAGAGCTTAGCGAAACCCATCAAAGCAACATATAGAGGTGTTGTTGACGCCTCTTTCCTACCATGCTGATTTGAGCATAATATTAGGCTTTTGGTTGTTACGAAGCTCTCTGTGGATCAATTAAATACCCAAAAACAAGCTCTAGCTTTGTAACTGGCCCAAAAAATATATAGGCAACACCCTGCGCTAGCACTGGGGTTCTGAAATCGCTTGGATAAATAGCAACCCTCCTACGACTTTGATCAGCTTCGAAATAATAACCAATGTGATGAATAAGCCAGTTTGAACTACGAGAAACCCCATAGGCTATTGTATAGAACAAGCAAAAAGTGAGGATGAGGATGATGGTGCTTTTGTTTGCAATTTTTGTACTTTTCATGGTATAAGCTTTAGCGATAGTAAACTGCGATTTTACTCATAAAAAAACCGAATCCCTGCAAGTATCTATACCTGCCAAAATCCGGTTTTTTAATCACCGCTATAAGCTAAAACTTATTTTTTCATAATACTGATGCCTTTCAGCAAGGTCAGCGCCTGATACAAAGGATAATCTTTTTCCAAGGCTTCCTTCTCTTTCTCCTGCGCCTCCTCCTTACTTTCCTTGCCTTTTCCGTTTTGTAAATGATGCGACAAATCGGCTTCCTTGACCGGCTTGAACTCGGATTTTTCCAATTCCTCCAATTTGACGCGAGCTAAGGCGATATCCGGCTCGATACCCTCAGCCTGGATGGAACGTCCTGAAGGCGTGTAGTATCTGGCTGTGGTCAACTTGACTGCCGAACCACCACTGGTTGGCAATATGGTCTGTACCGAACCTTTACCGAACGATTTCTCACCCATGATTACCGCTCGTTTTTGGTCCTGCAAAGCCCCAGCCACGATCTCAGAAGCTGACGCGGAACCGGCGTTAATCAATACAACTATCGGTGCACCATCAATAAGATCATCAGCAGCAGCATTAAAACGCATTTCCGAGTTCTCAATACGACCCTCGGTGTAAACAATGAGACCGCTCTTGATAAAGGCGTCACTCACCTCAACTGCCGCATTCAACACTCCACCCGGATTATTCCGCAAATCCAGCACCAGACCTTTTAGATTGCCAGCATTTTCCTTTTTCAACGCGGCTAGAGCCTCTTTAAGGCTTTCCCCCGTTCCTGACTGAAAACTGCTAATGCGCACATAACCGTATCCTTTCTCCAACATCCGGTTTTTTACACTTTTAACTTTTATAATGTCTCTGGTTATGCTTATTTTTAAAGGCGCTTCTACCCCTTCGCGAACAACAGTAAGTAAAATCGTACTACCCGGCTCGCCACGCATAAGCTTGACCGCATCAGCCAAAGTCATGCCTTTTACCGGCTGATCATCAAGCCTGACAATTAAATCTCCGGTTTTAATTCCAGCTCGTTGGGCAGGAGTGTCATCAATAGGAGAAACCACTTTGACAAAACCGTTTTCCATCGTAACTTCGATGCCCAGCCCGCCGAACTGGCCGGTGGTGCCTTCTTTTAACTCCTGATATTCCTCGGCAACTAAATATGCGGAATGAGGATCAAGTCCGCTCAACATGCCGCGAATGGCATCTTCCAGTAATTTTTTGTCGGAAACAGGTTCTACATAGTCCCTTTTAATTCGGCCAAAAATTTCCGTGAATGTACGTAAGTCTTCATAGGGTAGAGCTTCCGCTGTATCAGCTACCGGCTCAGCATTATCCCGCTCAGCAAAGACACTGCCGCAGATCCCCATAAAGACACCCAACATAATCCCTAAGGACAAAATGAAAATATTTTTCTTTTTTAACATGTATCTTAAAACTCCAACACTCGATTTCCTAAAAACACGGCCATTAAGCAGTTAATTAACTTGATCCCGACTACTTCCGACACCACTCAAGCGGATCAACCGGCTTACCATTGTTGCGTATTCCAAAATACAACCCGGGGCGGCTACGACCACCGCTTTGCCCCACTGAAGCAACGACTTCGCCAGCATCTACCCATTCACCAACTTGCCGATATAAACTTTGATTAAATGCGTAAAGAGTCATGTAGCCCTTGCCGTGATCAATAATAATCAACAAGCCGTATCCGCGTAGCCAATCAGAAAAAACCACTTTTCCGCTGGTAATCGCATGGATCTCCGTTCCCTCGCTAGCGTCAATTAAAACTCCATCCCAAATGTTCTCAGTACTTTCAGCCCGCACACTGCCGAATTTATTAGTCAACCGCCCCTTAACAGGCCAAGGTAGTCGGCCTTTAAATGAAAAAAAATCACCCTCAAGCTTAGGAAAATCATCCTTGGAATTCGGTAAGTCTTTGCCCGGTTCGTCAGATGGAACCTCGGCAGTCTTGTGCAGCTTTTTTGTTTGCTCAACTTCAAAAGTGAGATCACTGGTTGATCTTTGTAATGAAGACACCAAATTTCTCAGCTTGTTTTCACTTTCTCTCAAGTGAATTATTTGCTGTTCATTTGAAGAAAAGTCATTTTTTAATTGCGCCAACAATTTAGCTCTTCGCTTTTTAACGTCATTTACAGCTATCTGTTCCGATTTCTTTTGCTCAAGACTTTTCTCTAAGAGTTCGGTTTCATGCTGCTGCTGCTTACCAAGCCGATCCAGATGTTGCATAGACTCTGAAATGTTAGCCAGCTTTGCCAGACGAGCCTTATTAAGGTAATCGTAATACACCAGCATCCGGCTGGATAATGCAGGATCTTGCTGATTTAGCAGCAACTTCAATTGTTCCTTTTGCCCCATTGCGTAAGCAGCCTTTATTTGCCCCGCCAATTCTACGTTCTGTTTAGCGACTTCATCCTGAAGACTCTGTTTTTCCTGATGAATCTTACTTAAATTCTGGCGTTTTTGTTCAACTTGAGCCTGTAATGTCTTCAATAAAGCGGCCGTTCTTCCATAGAGTTTCTCAACTTCCCCCAACTGCGCACTTAAAGTATTCTTCCGCAGTTGAATGCGTTGCATGTTTTGGTCGGCCGCTTTAATACCCGATTGAACTTCAGCTAGCTCTTCGTCTTTCCCCCAGATTTCCGTCCGCCCCTCATGGACAAACATACTCAACAAAAAACAAAAAACCAGCTTCTTTTTTCTCATCCACAGATTAAACAACTTTAATAAGCGACCGACCCGTCATTTCAGCAGGTTGCTCAACCCCTAGCATTGCCAATACTGTTGGAGCCAAATCCGATAAACTACCGCCTGCATCTAATGCTTTGTCACCACCGACATAAACCAAAGGCACTGGATTTGTAGTATGCGCTGTGTGCGGCTGCCCGGTTTCTTTATCAACCATTTGCTCAATATTGCCGTGGTCAGCGGTTATCAACATCTGCCCACCTACCGACTTTAAGGCGTCAACTATACGCTGCAACGAAGCGTCAACAGCTTCCACGGCCAAAATTGCTGCATCTATTATGCCGGTATGTCCTACCATGTCACAATTAGCATAATTACATATGATGACATCGTATTTACCGCCGGTGATGGCGGCGACCAAATTATCGGTAACTTCTCCTGCATTCATCTCCGGTTGCAGATCGTAGGTCCTGACCTTAGGTGAAGGCACCAATATCCTATCTTCTCCAGGAAAAGCTTTGTCTATGCCGCCGTTAAGGAAAAATGTGACGTGCGCATATTTTTCCGTTTCCGCCAAGCGCAACTGGTTCATACCCAGTTTGGACAAATACTCACCAAGACAATTTTTTATATCGGTTGGCGGAAAAGCCACATCATAATCAAAGTCCTGCTGATATTCCGTCAACGTACAATAATAGCCTGTGTGAGGCGCACGGTTTCTCTCAAATGCATCAAATGCTGGCGCTGTTAATGCCACAGAGATTTCGCGAGCACGATCGGCCCGGAAATTCATAAACACTACAGAATCTTCGGGATCAAGAGCGACTGCCTGATGTTCGGAGTCCAAAATAGTTGTCGGTAAAACGAACTCATCTGTTTCACCGCGCTCATAAGCCGCTTCCAATCCCTGTATTGCAGAGTCCGCACTAAAAGCGCCCTCGCCTTTGGCGATCAGGTCATAAGCTTGTTTTACGCGATCCCAACGATTATCTCTATCCATTGCATAAAAACGCCCCACGATTGAAGCGATACGACCTACGCCAAGCGCCGCAAATTTTTCATCCAACAACTTAAGAGAAGCCATTGCACTCTTGGGAGGAACATCCCGTCCATCTAAAAAAGCATGCAGATAAATTTTGTCGAGCCCCCGTTTAGCGGCCAATTCGACCATAGCGGCAATCTGCTCCTCATGACTATGCACGCCGCCGGGAGACAGCAATCCCATAACATGCAAAGCTTTATTTTTTTCTTTGGCAAGATCCACCGCTCGGCAAAGCACAGGATTAGAATAAAAACTGCCGTCGACTATCGCATCATTAACTTTGGAGAAATCCTGGGGAACATAGCGACCCGTGCCTATATGAATATGCCCAACTTCTGAATTGCCCATTTGCCCGCTAGGCAATCCTACGACATTGCCGGAGCAACTGAGCAGTGTCATGGAACAATCTTTTTGTAATTGATCCCAGCAAGGTGTATTAGCCATTGCAATGGCATTGTATTCTTTGTCCAACGTGTAACCGAATCCGTCAAGGATCAGCAATACCACCGGCTTTGGTCGATTTACCATTTTTAAATTTATCTCCCGATACTAAAAAAAATCCGCATCACTACGCCTATGACAACAAATCACTTTGTACTCTATCGGATTCTTCATTACCCAAAATGGGCGTAGTGATGTATTATTTTGCCAGATTCACTGGTTTTTATAGTTGGCGACATGCCAATCAAGTGGTCATTATATTAATACACGTTGACAACAGTTGTGTATAAATAATTCTTCACGGGTTCTTTTTAATCGGATTCAATAAAGCAGAAATATTAAACAGACCTATGAAAATGAAAAATCCGCCTAATTTGTATGACGATACCGACATAGCCAAAGCGGCTCTCTGCTTAAAGGCAATGTCACATCCATTGCGCTTAAAGATATTATGCGTTCTGGGCAGTGATTCAGTCTGCGTACAACAAATTGTCGACAAGGTTGGTACCAGTCAGAGCAATATTTCCCAGCATCTGGCCATTCTCAAGGAAAAAAATATTCTCGGCTCAAAAAAACAAGCCAACCGTGTTTATTATTTTATTGACGATGCCCGCATGCTGTTGCTCATTAAAATGATGCGGGATGTCTTCTGCTCTAACTACTAATTCATCTTTTCACTTAACTTTACAATTTATCCATGGACCGCTATTTAGAATTCATTTTAAATCACTACATATTATCTCTTGCTCTGGCTGTAGTAACTTATTTATTGATCCAAGAATTATTCGATACCGCATTCAAAAAATTTCGAGCCATTTCTCCGTTACTGGCTGTCGCCAAAATGAACGATAGCGATACCATTGTTATCGATGTACGCGAACCGGAAGAGTTTCTTAAAGGCCATATTGAAAACTCAATCAACACGCCATTGGGTAATTTGCCCGCTCACCTGTCAAAACTGGAAGCACACAAAAACAAACCAGTGCTGATAGCCTGTCAAACAGGAACCCGCTCCTTATCGGCCGGAAAAATATTGACTAAAGCAGGATTCGAGCAGGTTTTTGTTATTACCGGCGGCATGCAAGCTTGGGAAAATGACTACAAACTACCGATAAAATCGGCCGGTAAGAACAAAAACTAAATCCCTGTTTGGGGACAGCCGCTCTTACACTAAATCCTACTCATAGAAATCCACCATGACTGAAGAAACCAAACCAGTAGAAAAACAATTTTCCATCCAGAAAATTTATATCAAAGACATGTCTTTTGAGACACCAAACTCACCTAAAGTGTTTATCGGAAAATGGGAACCCAGCGTCGACTTTAATCTGAGCACTCAAGTCGCGCCCTTAGAAGATTCAATGTTCGAAGTAGCCCTTACGGTAACCATCACCGTAAAAAGCGAAGACGCAACAGCCTATCTTGTTGAAGTCAACCAGGCTGGAATTTTCTCTTTAGCGGGTTTCACGGATGCAGAGATGGGACCGATGCTTGGCAGCTTCTGCCCTAATATTCTGTTTCCTTACGCAAGAGAGGCCATTTCCGATCTCGTTACCAAAGGCGGCTTTCCGCAAATGCTTTTAGCCCCGGTAAATTTTGACGCTTTATACTCTCAACATTTACAGCAAGCACAACAGACACCCGGTTCTGACGCTATCAACTAATTCGCTCGATGAATAAAAAAATAGCCGTCCTTGGCGCGGGTTCATGGGGCACGGCTCTGGCAATCCTGGCAGCTAGAAATGGTTGCCGGACGCTATTGTGGGGTCATAACCCGGAACACATGGCATTACTTGCACAAGATCGTGAAAACAAACGCTATTTACCCGGCCTGATTTTCCCTGAGAATCTTACCATTACTTCCGACTTGGCTGAGGTCGCAAAGTTTAGTAGCCTCATGCTGGTTTCCGTACCCAGCCATGTATTTAAAGATACGCTTGTTAAGCTCAAAGCCCATTTACCCAATGATGTACAGATAGCTTGGGCAACCAAAGGCTTTAATCCTGATAACGGCTCCCTGCTTCATGAAGTTGTAGCCGATATATTTTCTGCGCAAACCCCGGCGGCCCTGCTTTCAGGCCCCAGCTTTGCAGGCGAAGTCGCGGCTGAACTGCCGACAGCTATTACTATCGCTTCATCCCAGCCGGATTTTGCAAGTCTTTTGGCTGATATCCTGCACAGCGAACGTTTTCGGACTTACACAAACTCGGATCTGATTGGCGTAGAAGTAGGGGGAGCAGTCAAGAACGTCATGGCGATAGCGGCCGGTATTGCCGACGGACTTGGCTTTGGCGCAAACACCCGAGCCGCGCTAATCACTCGGGGACTCAATGAAATTATTCGTCTCGGCGTCAAGCTTGGCGGTAAACAGGAAACCTTTATGGGACTGGCGGGCCTTGGCGACCTTATCTTGACTTGCACCGACAACCAATCCAGAAACCGGCGTTTTGGTTTAGCTTTGGGGCAAGGTAAAAATACCGATGCCGCCATGGCAGAAATCGGCCAGGAAATTGAAGGCATTTCAGCGGCAAAAGAAACCTTTTTGCTTGCTAAAAAATATGACGTAGACATGCCTATTACCGAACAAACCTACAAAGTTTTATATGAAGGCTTGGCTCCGCTAGCGGCCGTGCAAAACTTATTAGCTCGCGAACAGAAAGCCGAATCATAGAGAGAAATTCTATTCACCACGAAGAGCACGAAGTTTTATTCCTTCGTGCTCTTCGTGTCTTCGTGGTGAATTCATATCTACTTAATCATCGCACCCGCATAGCCCATCTGCCGCCAAGCCTCGTAAAGAACAATCGATACGGTATTGGACAGATTCAGGCTCCGGCTTTCAGCCTGCATCGGCAAATACAAGCATCGCTCGGGGCCCAGCTCCGCTAACACAGTTGCAGGCAAGCCGCGCGTTTCAGGGCCAAACAAAAAAGCATCCTGAGACTGAAAAGTCACATCGCTGTATATCTGCGTGCCTTTTGTAGTCAGGGCAAAAATCCGCCCGGGCTTAATACTGTCTACGAAATCAGCCAATGAATCGTGCTCTTTCACAGCCACCCATTCATGGTAATCCAGCCCTGCCCTGCGCAATTTTTTGTCATCCAATTCAAAACCCAGCGGCTTGATCAAATGCAACTGCATGCCGGTATTCGCACATAACCGGATGATATTCCCGGTATTAGCGGGGATTTCCGGCTCAAACAAAACAATATGAAACACGATCAGGACTTGATACTGACCGGCGTCAGTTTCCAGATATCGTTGTTGTAATCAGTAATGGTTCTGTCGGTAGAAAATTTGCCGCTAGCGGCGCAGTTTAAAATACTCATTTTGACCCAGTGCTCCTGATCCTGATAAGCGGCTTCCACACGTTTTTGCGCATCGATAAAACTGCGGAAATCGGCTGCCGTCATCCAAGGATCATAAGGGTTTCTTATCGATGCCAAAATATCGTCAAAAATTCCCGGCTCGAACTGATTAAAATGACCGCACTCAAGCAGCTTCATGACCCTATTTAAATCGTCATCCTGACTGATAATCGCATTAGGGTCATAGTGATGCCTCATTTCTTCAACCTGCTCTTCGGTCAAACCGAACAGGAAGAAATTCTCATCGCCGACTTCTTCGCGAATTTCAATATTAGCCCCATCCAGCGTGCCGATAGTTAACGCGCCATTCATCATAAATTTCATATTGCCAGTGCCCGAAGCTTCCTTGCCGGCGGTGGAAATTTGCTCGGAAAGATCGGCGCCCGGACATATTTTCTCCATTGCGGAAACCCGATAGTTGGACAGGAAAACCAGTTTTAATTTTCTGCCGACATCAGGATCGGAATTAACGACGCCGGAGACATTATTGATCAGTTTGATAATCTTTTTCGCCATGTAATAACCCGGCGCAGCTTTTCCACCAATCAATACACAGCGATCCGTCCAGTTCGCCGTATCGCCCCGCTTGATGCGGTCATACAGATGTATCACATGTAGCACATTCAGCAATTGACGTTTGTATTCATGAACGCGCTTGACCTGCACATCAAACATCGCGCTCAAGTTAAAATCGATATCATGTTCAATCTTTTTGAACTCAACCAGCTTGTGCTTGGCGTTTTGCTTGATTTCATGCCAGCGTTTGCGGAACTTCTTGTCTTCCGCATAAGGCTCAAGCTTCTGTAACAACGACAAATCCGTCAGCCATCCATCACCTATGGTTGCGGTGATCAGCTCGGCCAGTTCCGGATTGCACGCTGCCAACCAGCGGCGCGGGGTAACACCATTGGTTTTATTGTTGAATTTTTCCGGCCAGAACTCATAAAAATCCCGGAATAAGCCTTGCTGCAGTAATTTCGAATGCAATGCGGCAACGCCGTTAACCGAGTAGCTGCCGACTATCGCCAAGTAGGCCATTCTGACATATTGCTCATGACCTTCTTCAATAATAGACATGCGGGTCAACCGGCCAATATCCCCCGGCCAATGCGCCAAGACTTCGGCCAAAAAATGGGCATTAATATCGAAAATGATCTCCATCAGCCTTGGCAACATCTGCGTGAACAGATTAACCGACCAGCGTTCCAGCGCTTCCGGCAACAAGGTATGGTTGGTATAGGCCATCGTCTTACGGGTGATAGCCCAGGCATCGTCCCAGACCAGGCCGTGGACATCCAACAACAAGCGCATCAATTCCGCTACCGCTATGCTCGGATGCGTGTCGTTTAACTGGAAAGTATTCTTCGCCGCAAAGTCGGAAAAATTATTACCGTGGCGGCCAACCCAAGTGCCGATCACATCCTGCAAACTGGCTGACGCCAGCATATATTGCTGACGCAAACGCAGTGCCTTGCCGTTTTCATTGGCATCATTCGGATACAGCACCATAGTGATATTTTCGGCGGTATTCTTTTCCGCTACCGCTTCTGCGTAATCGCCGGCATTAAACTCCTGTAAATCAAATTCTTCAGTCGCCTGCGCTTTCCATAAACGCAAGGTATTCACAGTGCCGTTCCGATAGCCGGGAACCGGCGTATCATAAGGAACCGCGAGTATATCCTGCGTTTCTACCCAACTGGTCCTTTTATTGCCGAACTCGTCGATATGAGATTTGGTATAACCGCCGAATTTGACCCTGACTGTGTATTCGGGGCGCTCGATCTCCCAGACATTGCCGTTACGCAGCCAGTGGTCCGGTTTTTCGACCTGCTCACCGTTAACTATATCCTGCGAAAACATTCCATACTCATAGCGCAAACCGTAGCCGGTTACCGGTAATTGCAAGGTTGCGCAACTGTCAATAAAACAGGCCGCTAAACGTCCCAAGCCCCCGTTGCCCAATCCCGCATCCGGCTCGTTTTCAATTAACTCTTCAATCTCAAGCCCCAGATCATACATGGCTTTTTCAACCTCATCGGTAATGCCCAGGTTCAGCATGGCATTACTCAAGGTGCGGCCCATCAAAAATTCCATCGATAAATAGTAGGCTCTCTTGCAATCCGAATCTTTGTAAGTATTGAAAGTTTTTTTCCATCTTTCTATCAGCCGATCACTGATCGCCATCGACAGCGCTTCATAAGCATAGTGCGGCGAGGTATTATTTTCATCCCGGCCCAGACGGTGGCTGTAATAGCGCTTGAAGTCGGCCACAAGTTGTTGTTTATTCATGCCCAATTCAGGAAGCATGGTAATCGTGGATTTTGGCTTGCTGGTTTTAAAGCTTCTATGCGGCATATTTTTCTAAAACTACAAAGTTAATGGTGTGTTGATGTTAACGACTTTTTTTTATTTAGCCAAAATATTCCATTGCCTGGCCTTCCGCTTGCTTTTGCCAAGCATCGAAAATACCTACCGCAAGTTTTTTTCCCAGCGGCTTACGAGTGCGGCAGCGATGCTGTTGCCGAACACATTGGTAGCGCTTCGGCCCATGTCCAGCACCTGATCGACGGCCAGCAACAACAGCAAACCGGCCTCAGGGATATGAAACATTGACAGCGTGGCGGCGATAACAATCAGCGAAGCTCTAGGCACGCCGGCTACGCCCTTGCTGGTAAACAGCAGCGTTAACAGCATGATCAGCTGGTCGCCCAGCGTCATATCAATGCCGTAGGCCTGGGCGATGAACAGCACCGCAAAGGTCATGTACATCATGCTGCCGTCGAGGTTGAACGAATAGCCCAGCGGCAGCACCAAGCCACAGACTTTTTCGTCGCAACCGAAGCGCTCCAGTTGCTGCAACAGTTTCGGGTAGGCGCTCTCGCTGCTGGCGGTACCGAACGCCAGCAGCATCGGCTCGCGGATATGGCGGATCAAGGACAGAATTTTGCGCCCCAAAATCAAGAAGCCTACGCAACCCAACGCACCGCATAGCAGCAGCAAGCCTAAATAAAACTCGCCGATAAACCGCCCGTAAGACAACAATACAGTGATCCCGTTTTGCGCGATAACCGAGGCCACCGCCGCAAACACCGCAACCGGTGCGGTATGCATCACGTAGCCAGTGACTTTCAACATGATATGCGTCAATGAATCGAGCAACTTGACGGTCGGATGAGCCAATTCGCCCAGCGAGGCACAGGCCATGCCAAAAAACATCGAGAACACCACGATCTGCAAAATCTCATTGGCCGCCATCGCTTCGATGATGCTTTTCGGAAACATATGTGCGACAAAATTAGCCAGCGTCGGCGCAGTTTCCGGCAATCCCGTTTCCGCCCCGATCTCAGGCAGCGCCATGTGCAGCGAACCGCCCGGCACAAACCAGTTCACCAACAACATGCCCAGCAGCAGGCTGAAAATCGACGCCGAAAAAAACCACAGCATCGCCTTGATACCTACCCGCCCGACGGTATGAATATCGCCCATTTTGGCCATGCCCACCACCAGCGTGGAGAAGACCAGCGGCGCGATAATCATCTTGACCAGCCGCAGGAAAATATCGGTCAGCGCGGCAAAAACAGCGATAACCGGCTTTAGTGTTTCGGTACCGCCCAAGGTCAGGCTAAGCAATTCGCCAACGCTGATGCCGAGCACCAATGCTATAGCGACATAAAGCGTCTGGCGGTTGGGTTGCTGGGGGGGATGAGTGGTCATAAACTAAAGTGCCTTATAAAAGAGATTTTCACCACGAAGGACACGAAGAAATAAGAGTTCTTGTCACTGTGGCGAATAATGCTACCCGCTGACGATTGCCTTCCTTGACGTCACAAGCATCTTGTTTCGAATCGCAAAGCAAGTCTTTACCCAGCGCCTGTAAAACCTGGAGTCCAAAGCTTGCTTTGGTCGTTCGGTACTGTAACGCCACAAATTCGTGATGTCTGATTAAAAAAATCCAAAGCAAGCTTTGGACTCCAAAAACAACGCAATACCTACTCTGCGTTTTTCATGCCCTTCGTGGTGAATAAAAGCCTCTACCCCAGCTAACAACACCGTTTAACCCCATTCCACTTTTCATCCTGCCACTGCTTGAAAAACGCTTCTTTGCTTAACGGCGCATCATCGCCTTGGTGATGCTCTGCGTGATGCTGTAAATAGCGCTCGTAAGCATCGTCGCCTGAAAGACGACGCACTACTCGCCAAAACGCTTTGAACTTGCCCAGCATCAGTCCCTCACCCAGTCTTCAACCAAACGGCTCGGACTATGCGGCGATTCGGCGAGCGGCAGCACCGGCTTTCCGGCCAGATAACGGCTGCAAACGCGCAACATATCGAACACGATCAGCCACAACAAGGCCACAAAAAACAGCGTTATCCAGCCGTCCAGATGCAGATTGAAGATCAACTGCGGCGCAACGGCCGCTTTTTCCGGCGGCAATGCGCCAGCCGCCAGCTTGTCGGCCAGATCGTTAGCTGCCGAAAAGAAACCAATGCGGGTATTGTCGCTGGCTATTTTCTCCCAAGCCGCCGTGCTGGTGATCGTCACCAGCCAGGTCAGCGGCAAACCGGTCACCCAGGCGTATTTGAGCTTGTCGGATTTAATCAAAATGCCGGTCGCCACGCACAGCGCAATCGCGGCCAGCATTTGGTTGGCGATGCCGAACAGCGGCCACAAAATGTTGACGCCGCCGTTCGGGTCGATGACGCCGATATACAGAAAATAGCCCCATCCGGCCACGACCAATCCGCTGGTCAAAACGACCGAAGGCGTCCACGAGGTTTCCGCCATTTTCGGCCAGATATTGCCGAGCATATCCTGCAACATAAACCGGCCCACGCGGGTTCCGGCATCCAGCGTGGTCAGGATAAAGATAGCCTCGAACATAATCGCAAAGTGATACCACAAAGCCAGCATGCTTTCGCCGAACGCGCTACCGAAAATACTCGCCATGCCGACCGCGAGTGACGGTGCACCGCCGGTTCTGGCGAACAATGTCGCCTCGCCCATTTGACTGGCCAGCAGCTGCATTTGATCGACCGTGACCGGAAAACCCCATGAGGAAATTTTCGCTACCGCATCGACAGCCTCCTTGCCGACCACGCCCGCCGGGCTGTTGATCGCAAAAAATACGCCGGGATCGAGCACGGTCGCGGCCATCATCGCCATGATCGCGACAAAGGATTCCAGCAACATGCCGCCGTAGCCGATCATGCGTATATCGCGTTCATTGCTGAGCAATTTCGGCGTGGTACCGGAAGCGATCAGCGCGTGAAAACCGGAAATCGCGCCACACGCGATGGTGATAAACACGAACGGGAACAGCTTGCCGCCGAAAATAGGCCCGGTGCCGTCGATAAACTGCGTCAACGCAGGCATTTTCACGGTCGGTTGCAACATAATAATCGCCACCGCCAGCAAGGTGATCGTGCCCAGCTTCACATAAGTCGACAGATAATCCCGCGGCGCCAGCAACAACCAAACCGGCAAAATTGCCGCCGCGAAACCGTAAGCCATCACCCACCATGCCAGCGTCAAACCTTCGTGATCGAACCAGACGCGCAAGGTAGGATTGTCATCGATCCAGCCGCCGCCCATCACGGCCAGCAACAACAAAGCCACTCCCAAAGCCGAAGCTTCCAGCACCTGTCCGGGACGGAAAATGCGCATGTACAGCCCGACTATCATCGCAATCGGAATCGTCGCCGACACCGTCGCAGTCGCCCACGGGCTGTGCTTCATCGCGTTGACCACGACCAAACCCAGCACCGCGATCAAAATGATCATGATTGCAAAGGTGCCGATCAGCGCCGCCGTGCCGCCCAATGCGCCCAGCTCGTCGCGCGCCATTTGCCCCAAACTTTTGGCATCGCGCCGGGTTGACAGGAACAACGTGACCATATCCTGCACGCAGCCGCCCAACACCGCGCCGAACAATATCCACAACGTGCCCGGCAAATAGCCGAACTGCGCGGCCAGCGTCGGCCCGACCAACGGCCCGGGACCTGCAATCGCGGCGAAATGGTGGCCGAACACGATCCATTTGTTGGTCGGCACAAAATCGCGGCCGTTATCCAAACGTTCGGCCGGCGTCGCCCGCGTCTCATCGACGACCAGCACCGTGGCGGTAATCCAGGCCGCGTAAAAGCGGTAGGCTATCGCGTAAATGCACAACGCGGCGGTTACGAACCACAGCGTGTTGATGCTTTCGCCGCGATTCAACGCAATAGCGCCTACGGCCGATGCGCCCAGCACGGCGATCAGTATCCAGATTGAGTTTTTCAGTAGATTATTCATCAGGCATCTTCTTAATTATTGATGTTTAATGGTGAAACAAGGAGGGAATTATCCTTGAAAACTATAGTGTTGGGATAGAGTTATCGTTGATGGAGCTGTTTTGGAATGCTGTCATTCCGGCAAGATATGCATTGTCGAAAATTCGCAAACATACTTAGCTAAGTGCAACAGATGCCCGAGTTTTCTAAATAACATATAGTGGCGAAATATCAGGGACCGGGTACAGCAAGTTTAATTATTAAACGGAATAGCTCTACAACTTCGAAAGTACGCGTAGCGTACCCGGCTGAAAAACAGCGAATACCGCACCCCCGCACGCTATGAAGTGAACGGCCAAATCAAGGTCCGCGTACTGCCTATACTGTGATTCAGTGGAATAAATTGGTTGAACGTTTGTATTAGCAACAGTAGGGTGGGCCAGCTGTTTTGCCCACCATTTGCATCTCAGGGTTGTTCCGCGCGGGCACGAACAGCATGTGCCCACCCTACCTGACTGGCGCGAATCCGCCTTACAGCGTTGTTGCAACATACATAAATTCAGGTTATGAAGCAGTTGAAACTAATTCTGGAAGTTATCAAAGAAAACAAGTGTTTTCAAAAGCCCAGAACAAACGGGCGATACAACTGCCATAACCCCAACAGACTCACCGTTACCAAACCGCCGCCGATCCAGCGTTTAAACATCAAGTCGTTGTGCATAATCGCGTTATGCGTTTTCAAGCCCACTATATGACCTATTGCGGCAATCGGTAACAGCGCCAGCGCTGTTAGAAAATGCAAATCAACAGACAGGGCAATAAACGTCGTCATTTTGATGCTGACCAACGTGAACCATAGGATAAACAAGGTGTCTCGCAACTTTTCTTTGCTGACATTGCGCATATAGACCGCGACCATCAACGGCGCGCCGGTCAAGGAAATCCCGGCAACGTATCCGCCTAACATTAACAGCCCTCTATCTGCCCACACATGTCGACTCTGGATGCCTCGGTTAAGCAGCCAGGTAAAGCCATAAAACAAGGTGACCGAATAGATAAAGCCATTCAGCCATAACACCGGTAGATTCAGCAGTCCAAAAATGCCTACGAAGGCGGCGGGAATAATGTAAATCGCGGAAGAGCGCAAATACTGCCAATCGACATTATGTAAGCGGTTAAACAATGTTAAGCCGGAGAAAAACAGTAAATGCACGCCGATGATAGGCAGCCATAACAGCGGGTTGTTATGGATGAACAGCATTAGCGGCAATCCCAGCGCGGCGCCGCCGAAACCCAGCCCGGTCCGGACAAAACCGGTCCAGACGAACACCAGGGCAATTGCGAGTATTTGGTAAAGAGAAAAATCGAGTAACGTCATTGAAGAATAATCTGCCTTATTTTGGTCTGTTTATTTGGCTCAACGGTAAGCCGGCAGGGCAAATTTTACCACGCGAACGGAGTCACACACGGACGGGGTCAGACCTTACATTTGACGCCTCCTATTTCCTTTTATATCAAATGTAAGGCCTGGCGGCCCCGTCTGCGCGTTTTTTTCGTATTTCGACCTTATTATTCCCGGGGCTGCTTTAAAGTTTCATAAACTTCGATGACTTCGCATTTTTATGTCTGCAAATCTGGGATTATCTCCGCCTGCAGTACAAGATCCTATATCCACAAAAAAAACCATTAGAGCGCTAAGGCGATACTGTCATTTATAGGCTGAGTCGTAGCGCGCCCCTAACCCATCCAAGGAGTTCTGTAGAGTGACTAGATTATTGAAAGCCCTGACCCTGTTTTTTGCGGTTTTTCTCGCTGTTTTCTCAGTATCGCCGCCCGGCTGGGCGCAAGAGGCCCAAGAAAACGCCGATTCGCCACTTCCGCCGGCGGATTGGAAGGATGTTTACAATCCTTCAGTGGTGCGAAGCCTTAATGTGAAACTATCCGAAGCGGATTATCAGACCATACAGGCCGATGAAACATTCGAGATCGAAGTGCCCGCTACTTTCTGGTTGGACGGCGACAATACCGTCGATTCGGTAACGGGCGAGATAAAGCCGGCCCAATATAACATCCTGATTCGCCGTAAATCCGCCACGGCCATTGGTGAAAAAATCAGCTACCGGATAGATTTTCAGGGCGACCGCTGGTATGACCTGAAAAAACTCAGTCTGGAAAACGGCGATGACAACAATGTGGTATCGGAAGGACTTGCATGGCAATTGCATAGATATGCCTCTAACGTGAGTACGAGCTACCAGCCGGGGCTGGCGGCATGGACTACCCTGGCTATTCATGTGGTCAAGGATGCCGTCGACGAAGACGGCCATCACGTGGTTGAATCGAGGCCGCAGGGCGTCTATTTGAACGTGGAGTTCGTGGATAAACATTTCCTACGTCACCGCGATATCTGGAATGCAAAAAGCACTTGGCTGTACAAGCAGGACGATATCGGCAAGCCAGAGCTTAAAGAAGCGCCTGTAGACCTGGATAGCGACGCCTACCTGGCGCTGAATTATTCGCCATTCCAGGGAAAATTTGCCGATGCTACGCCATTGGATCCTCTGCTTGAGGAAGACCTGAATTACTGGATCGATATGGATACCATGCTTCGGGTTGGAGCCGTCAATGCATTTACGGACAACCCCGATGAGCTTTTCACCAAAGGAAAGAATTTCTTCTGGGTCGATTTTAAGGTGGGGCAACGCCTTTATTTCCCGTGGGACCTGGATGCCTCGATCCGCAGCACTTCGGCGGGAATTTACGGCACTGCAAGCGCCTCCACAGGCAAGAAAGGCTCTACCTCGGTCAGTCAGAACGCCTACCAAAGCGTAATCCTGAACCATCCCAAGTTCCGCACTCAGTACAATGCCCTGCTCACGGAACTGCTGGACGGGGACGGCCCTATGAATCCCGAGTTTCTGGTTGCGGAAATCGAGGCTTTCGAACAAGTTCTGACTCCCCGCTTATTGGCCGATCCGAATAACAAAATTGGAACGACCGAAGAAAGTATCCACGACTATTTCGCTTATTTAAAACAATGGGTGGTCGAGCGTTCCCAAAACGTGCTGTCGCAAATACAGCAGAACGGGGCGCCGGCGCCGAGAGCGGATTATTAATTATTGTTCCTTAAAATTTTAGGCACACGGACGCTCACTATTCCGAACGAACCCAAAGACAGCCGAAGCGGTATTTCGATAAGGCTCTCTCGGTAAGCCAGGTTGGGAGCGTCCGATAAGAAGAATTATGAAAAGTTTTTCCGTCCGTTGGGCCAGGGCTTTTCAAAAACGAGATTTCACAAAAAATAATGGTGTGCCGAAAGTCAGGCCGCTATTTCCATATTCTTGAGCAAAATTATGTTTGACTCTGTAACCGCGCAAACCGCTGCTGAAAACGCCAGCAGTTGGACCCTGATATTCACCATCCTTCTATCGTTCGTGCTCTCTACACTGCTGGCGTATACCTATCAGAAAACATTTAGAGGCTTGTCGTATTCCCGTAACTATGTGCAGTCCATCGTATTGATTTCGATTATTGCCGCAGTCGTTATTCAGTCGGTGGGTGACAGCATGTCGCGCGGCATAGGGGTTATGGCGGCGATGTCTATCATCCGGTTTAGAACCAATTTTAAAGATCCGCGCGATACCCTGTTTGTGTTTGCTTCTCTGGCAGCCGGTATTTCCTGCGGCGCTTATGCTTTTAACGTGGCCATCATCGGCACCATTGGCTTCGCCATGGCTGCTATAGTTTTGTACTACTCTCCTATGGGGCCAAACTATTACTTCGATGGCATGATCCGCTTCAATCTTCCCACCGACAACGAAGCCCAAAAGCAGTTGGAAATACTGCTACATAAATACTGCCGAGCTTTCGCGCTGGTTACGCTAAGGGAAATTGCGCAAGGCCAGCGGCTCGATTACGCCTATCACATCAAGTTGCGAAAAAAAATGAGCCATGAAAACCTGCTAGCTGAACTCAAGACAATCGACGAACTGCAAGGATTGAATTTGATGATGCAGGAAGCCACTGTGGATTTATGAGAAACATTCCATGAAAAAATTAGTTCTTCCCTTTTTTTTGGGCTTGGCATTGCTTGTCTTATTCGCCTTGGCCGACTCATTTAATAGTAAATCCGAGCACTTTTTCGGAATCGCCGATAACCGGGAGCAAAACATTAGTTTTCAATTTCCGGTTGAAATCATACAAAGCCTTGCAGTGGAGGGGGAAAATGTGCAGCAGGGAAGATTAATACTGGAAGTAAGGCAGCACGATTTACTTTCCAGCCAAACTATACTGGATGAACAAATCAGGAAAAACGAACTGGAAAAAAAAGAGGCAGAAAATACTATCGCAAGCCAAATCAAAAGTTTAACAGCTAAGAATCAGACCATTCTGGCGGATATCAATCATCAAATTCATGTGCTTGAGTCGAGGCTGGAGCAAAAACGCAAACTAATAAAGGGTTTTTCCGGCAATCCCGATGAAGAGATACCGCCTTTACCGGAAGCCACTGAAATTGCGGATCTTCGGGAAAAAAGCTATTTTTCGGCCAAGGCCATCCAAGCGGAAATTGATAACCTGAAAGCTCAGATGGGGGCCACGAACAGACCCGTCGATGCTCAAATTGCCGAGCTAAAAGACAAAAAAATCGAATTACGGCGGCAAAATAATAGTTTAAAAGTTACAGCCCAATTCAATGGGCGAATAGGAAGCATTTTCTATAGGCCCGGCGATCTGGTTCCCGCCTTTCAACCGATTATGTCGGTCCACAGCTCGATGCCTCTCAGCGTGAAAGGTTATATCCACGAAAATATCTTTAACGAGGTACAAGTGGGGCAAAACGTTTGGGTAAAGCCCATTACGCTGCATCAGAATAACCCGCCGTTAGAAGGCGTTGTCGTCAGTTTGGGCAACCGTATTGTGGAATATCCGGAACGTATCAAAAAGGACCCGATGATAAATGCCTGGGGGCGCGAAGTCGTAGTGCGGTTAAGTCGGGATAATTCGCTGCTTTTCGGCGAGAAAGTCGATGTGTTATTAAACGAAAAGACCTCTTTCCTGCAAAAGCTGTTGCCGATCAATAAAGCCGAGGCAGGTTCCAATAAAGGTTTCAAAACACAACATTTGCAGGAACTGCAGTCTACGAATTCTGATATTGATGTGAAAAGCATAGAAGCATCGGGATTACTCTGGAATCCTGAAGCCAATCATTATTTATTAATCAGCGATGAGCAGTATGACGAAGAATCGGGCATCTTCATTCTGGATAAAGATGTTGCGGTGACTGGAAAACTGACGATGCAAGATGATCTGTCGATAGACGATCTGGAAAGTATCAGTACCGACGGGGAATATATCTATGTGAGCAGTTCTCTGTCTTACAACAAGAAAGGTAAGTTAAATTCGAAACGTAAAAAGTTGCTGCGCTTCAAGTATCGAAATGACGCCATTATTTCTCAGCAAGAAATTGATTTATTTGAAGTATTAACGGCAGTTAAAGATGCCCAGGCAGGGACTCAATTGGCGATGTTTCTAAACTACGCCATGAGTGATCAGAGCATTGATATTGAATCGCACTTCGTCAGAAACAACGCGCTTTATTTAGGGTTTAAAGCGCCTCTGGCCGATGGGCGGTCAGCGGTTATTATTAAACTCGATGATTTGGAAGCGATTTTTGCAGGAGGCACGCCCTCCGCCGAGATTTGGCGGACGCTCACGCTGACAGATCCGGATTCCGGCGAACCCACCTCGTTATCGGACATGCTGTTAGTGGATGACCGTTTGTTATTACTCAGTGTTTCAAGGGGAGGCGCGAAAAAAAGTTATTTATGGAGTCACGATCTTAAGAGCGGGGCATTAGAAAATATACAGCAGTTCAACGACGCTTATGCGGAAGGCCTGGCTTACCGGCCGGACGAGGACTCGCTCGTTATCGTCTTCGACGAAGGAAAAGACACTATTTCTAAATACCGGACGGTTAAATTATGCTGCACTGCCCAGTCATCGTGAAGCTTAGAATACTGTGCGTTCCATTGATCTTGTTCGGCTTGCCGAAATTGGCCTTTGCCACGCAATTGCCGGCAATTAACAATTTCCTGCTGGCAGCGCAAACCGGCCTTGAAGAAGCGGATCCTTCAATAAAAAATAACCTCGAGCTTAAGGGATTAACTTCCTGGATCGAGAAAACGGAAATCAGAATCAACGAAGCCGACGAACTTAGTAAAAAAAGCAACTCTACGCAAAACTATGAAGTTCGCGTAGAGCCTAAAGCATGGGGACAGCGGGATGCCGAGCAAAAAATATTGCAACTGCGTTCTGACCAGGACGATGCGCTGTTCAGCCAGGCGCTGAACAACGAATTAAGCCGTCGTTATGCCTTCCTGATGGATGTCATAGAACAGCAAATTCAAACGCGTCTTTTGCTGGAAACGGAAGATTTGCTGCGCAAGCAAGTTCAGCTGAATCACAGCATGGTCTATGGGGCTGATACCGACTTCAATGAAGAAAAGTTCCTGGATGCCGAAATTGCTTCCGATCAGGTAAAGGACTTGATCGAGTTGCATCTGCATCGACTGAATGATTTACAAGGCCAGCTAAGATTGCCGGCTGATAGCCGGGAGACGTTGAGGGCGCCGGACCCTACCGGCCAGTGGCTCGTCTCCGTTCCGCAAATGCAAAAAATCATGGAACAATTCGCGGAGTATCAACAAGTGCCCGAAGTGGCTAAATCTCTTTTAGAGTTAGAACAAGCAAAAGCTGAAGATCAGCAAAAGAGAAGCAAGAACCGATTGGGTATAAACCTGCTCAGGTTTCGGGTGGACAATCGCGACAATGATGATCTCCGGCTAGGTTTTATGGTGGGCGTGAACGTTCCGTTAGGGACGGAAACTTTTCAAACCACTCAAAGCCATCATGATCTGTACGATGCCAGTGTTAAATACCGTGACAGCGTCGACACGGCGTCCCAAGATCTTGATCAAAAACGGGACAAAATGGCATGGCTGTTGAAGAAGTGGCTGTTCATTCAAAAACAGATGGACAAGCTGAAAGAGCGTTCCCAAAAAGAATATGCTACGGCCAATCCCAAATTGGCCTTGGCTTTACAGCTCGAACTCTCCAAAAAGCTCAACGAATCGGCAGGCATTCAGCAAGAAGCCTTTAGGCTCTATCTTAGCTATCTGGCCGCCTCCGGACAGCTGGCGCATCAACCGCTGCGAAATTGGCTGCATAACGCCATACCCGAATTGCATCCCATGGCGGCCGAAACTGCAGCGCATCGGTCCGGGTTTTAAGAAGAGGACGCTCATGTCGACGATTCATACACTACCTCCGGTTTTGGAGCGCTACGAATTAAAATATTTAATACCCAGTTCATATATCGAACCAATCACGGATTTCATCAGCCTGTATTGCTTATTGGACGATTACTCCCTGAAGGCGGAACCGGACGATTATTTTTATAAAGTCGGCAGTTTGTACTTTGACTCGCCCGGGTTCGAATTTTTAAAGCAACGTATCGGCGGCAAGGAGATCCGATTTAACATGCGTGCCCGTTTTTATGGCGACGGCGATAAGGCTCCGTATTTCCTGGAAATTAAACACAGGAACGGTATTTCCGGAGTTGTTACCAAATATCGCGCCACCGCGCAGGAGGAGCAATGGCCCCATATATTGACCGATCCCGCATTCAGGCCGGATACGTCGGAGCCGTCGGCTGAACAGGCCAACAAGGAGCTGTTCTTACGCTTGGCGACGACCTATGCGATAGAGCCGAAGATCCTGACGACCTATCAAAGACGCGCTTTTTTTTCAGTCATCGACGAATATGCGCGGGTAACCATAGATATCCGCAAGAAATATCGCATTCAAAACGATTACGAACTCATCAATACCTATGGCATGACCCACTATGACAATGAAACCATTTATGGTGTCCACGCCAAAACCGAAGCCAATGCGGTTCTGGAGCTAAAATGTCCGGTCGGTGCGGTACCGTTCTGGATACTGGATTTAATTCGCAAGTTTGAATTACAGCATCAAGGCTTTTCTAAATATGCGAGCAGCGTTCTCGTTCATCATTTCGATAACGGAGATTGGTATATGCCTTTCGACCGGGAAGCAAATATCGAATTTTCGGGGCGCTCTTGAGGTAGCGCTTCTCAAAAGGTTTTTTAGCTTCTTCGATCAAATCTGTCTGCCTTTACGGGTTAGGAAGGAGACGCCTCTAGCGCGAGCGCCATTGACGGATTTTACGCCGTCCGCCGCCAGCAGCTTAGGCAATGCTACGGTTTGTTGTTACTCTCTTCGGTCACTTCCTTGTAAGTGACAAGTTTTAGCCCATGCCAGGCACACTAGGGCGGGCAGCAGCTTTTTCGTTGCCCGACAGTATTAGCCTATCTGACTTCGGGCATAAACAGCATGCCTGTTCTGTAAAAATATTGAATAATATCTACCAAAACCTCTAACACCATTAACCATGTCTCAAAACAAAACAATCCCAACCGTCAAAGGCGAATTTTTATTAGGCAGCTTACGCCAGATGAAGGCCGACTCGTTTCAAGCCCTTTGCGACTGGCAACGCGATTATGGCGATTTGGTCAGCTTCAGGCTGGCTACGCGCCATTTTTATTTGATCAGCCATCCCAAGTTGATTGAACAATCGTTGGCCAAACAAAGCGATGTCTTCGTCAAAATGTACGATCCGAAAAAACCTAACGGTCTGGCTTTGGTGTTAGGTCAAGGGTTGTTAACCAGCCAGGGCGAGCTATGGCAACGGCAGCGGCGGTTGATGCAGCCGGTTTTCCAACGCAGTAATCTGGCTTCATTGCTGCCGCAGATTGTCGAAGCCGGCAATCATTTATTGGCTAGATGGCGACAGCTGGGCGACGGCGCCCAAGTCAATCTGCCCGACGAAATGCTGCGAGTCACGCTGGAAGTGATCACGCAGACGATGTTCAGCACCAGCGTGCTCGATAAAGTCGACCGCCTCGCTCCCGCGTTGGACATCCTGCTCCGGTATGCAGCCAAGACGGCGATGAATCCTCTACGTCTGCCGCTGTTCATTCCGACCCAATCGAACCGGCAATTCAAAGCAGCCAAGACCCTGTTGGACGGCATCATTTATGAGATCATCGGCCAGCGCCGAAGCCAAGCTGCGGCGCACAATGATTTATTGGACATGCTGCTGAACGCGAGCGACGACAACGGCGACAAGATGTCCGACCGGCAGATCCGCGATGAAGTCATCACCATTTTTACCGCCGGCCATGAAACCACCGCGAATGTGCTAACCTGGACGCTGTACTTGCTGGCCCGGCATCCGGATGTGCTGGCTAAGCTGCGCCAGGAATTCAGTCAATTGCCGCAAGACCGCATGCCGACGGCGGAAGACTTGCAACAGCTGGCCTACACCAGAGCTGTGCTGAACGAATCCATGCGCCTCTACCCTCCTGCCGGCATTTTAATGCGCAGGATCAGCAAAGATACCGAGGTTGACGGGTATTCGTTGAAACAAGGCCGGTTGGCAATTTTCAGCATTTACAATATTCACCATCACCCGGATTTCTGGCAGCAGCCCGAGCAATTTAATCCCGAACGCTTCTTAAGCGACGAAAGCCGCCGCTTTGTGTTTATGCCGTTCGGCACCGGAGAACGCGTCTGTATCGGCAATCATTTTGCGCTGCTGGAAAGCCAGATTTTACTCAGCATGATTTTGCGGCGTTTCGACGTGCAATTGCTAAATACCGAAGAAGCCGAAGTGGAAATGGCGGTGACGCTGAAGCCTAAAGGCGGCATGCCGGTCACGCTAATCGCTCGTAACGGGCTTTAATCGCCCGGAGCCGATTTTTCTACCAGTTCGGCCATGCCGGCTGGCCGTTCTCTTTAAGCCCTTGCACCACCCCTGCCCGGTTCCGCGGCGGTTGGTTCTGGCTGACTTTCCACTTGCCTTCTAAACGGGTAATGCTGATTTCAATGCCGACGACGGCTTCGATCAGTTTTTCGGTAAAGTCGGCAGGCGCATCCGATACCGCCCAAGGTTCGGCGAAACCGGCCTCGTGATCGGCGGTCAGCATTTCAAGCTGGGCTCGCAGCCAGACCGCATCGTCAATAATGCACAAAGTTCCGTAGGCGTGGACGGCGGCATAGTTCCAGGTCGGCACCACTTTGCCTGTTTCCTGCTTGGTCGCGTACCAGGACGGGCTGATATAGGCGTTGAGACCTTGGAATACAGCCAATACTTCGACTTCTGATGCAAGATCATTCCAGATCGGGTTAGCCCCGGCGACATGGCCGGTCAGCACCCAAACGGTGAAGCGCCAGCCGTCAAATGCAGCGGGATGTGGTTGGCATTGAGCCCGGCCGAAAACAACGTACCACTGCTGTCAGCGGATAGGCGCGCATAAGCTCGTGCATGGTGCCAATATCCGGCTGTTCAAAATGGGCGGATATATACATGGTCGTGTTCCTCAACGCAAAAAAAAGCCCGTCATGAAGACGGGCTTTTTAAACGCTCAAACCAATTTACAATTAGTTTTTGGTTTTATCAACGATTTGGTTCGCTTTGATCCAAGGCATCATGCTGCGCAGTTTGGCGCCGACCACTTCAATCGGATGCTCTGCATTCAGGCGGCGTTTTGCAGTCATTTCAGGATAGTTGGTCATGCCTTCCAGAATGAATTGCTTCGCGTATTCGCCGTTTCTGATGTTTTTCAACGCTTCGCGCATCGCCCAACGGCTTTCTTCATTGATAACGCGTGGACCGGTGACGTATTCGCCATACTCTGCATTGTTGGAAATCGAGTAGTTCATGTTGGCGATGCCGCCTTCAAACATTAAATCAACAATCAACTTTAATTCGTGCAAGCATTCAAAGTAGGCCATTTCAGGCTCATAACCCGCTTCAACCAAGGTTTCAAAACCCATTTTTACGAGTTCAACTGCGCCGCCGCATAATACGGCTTGTTCGCCGAATAAATCGGTTTCACATTCGTCGCGGAACGTGGTTTCAATGATGCCTGAACGACCACCACCAATAGCAGAGGCATACGATAAACAAATCGCTTTCGCTGTGCCTGAAGCATCTTGCTGAACTGCAATTAAGTCAGGAACGCCGCCGCCGCGTACGAATTCGGAACGCACGGTATGCCCTGGTGCTTTAGGCGCGATCATGATCACATCTAAATCGGCGCGTGGCACGACTTGGTTGAATAAAATTGCAAAGCCGTGGGCAAATGCTAATACCGCACCTTGTTTGATGTTGGGTTCAATTTCGTCTTTATACAATTTTGATTGGAATTCATCAGGCGTCAAAATCATGACGATGTCCGCGCCGGCAACCGCTTGTGCAACGTCTTGTACGGTTAATCCATGTGCTTCAGCCTTAGCCACTGATGGTGATCCTGCACGCAAACCCACGACAACTGAAACGCCGGAGTCTTTTAGATTAAGAGCGTGGGCATGGCCTTGTGAGCCGTAGCCGATAATCGCTACTTTTTTACCTTTGATGATTGAAAGATCGGCATCTTTGTCGTAATAAACTTGCATGTTTTTTCCTGTTTTGGGTGTTTAAAGTATTTAGTTGGTTTTTGATCGCCAGTATTCTGGTGTCTTACAAATGCAGCCCTTTTTCGCCTCTTGAGATACCTGTCGGTCCGGAACGAACGACCTCAATAATGCTATCGCTATCGATAGCGGCGATGAATGCATCCAATTTGCTGGATGGACCGGTCATTTCCACGACGTAAGTGGTCGGCGTAACATCGATAATCTTGCCTCGAAAGATAGCCGCTAAGCCTCTGACTTCTTCGCGAGTCTGTTCGGTGGTCTTAATCTTGACCATCATCAGTTCCCGCTCAATATGATCGGACTCGGCCAAGTCTATCAATTTAACCACATCAATCAGTTTATTCAGCTGCTTGGTGATCTGCTCGATAATGTCGTCGCTGCCACGGGTAACCAGCGTCATTCTCGACAGGCTCTCATCTTCAGTCGGCGCCACAGTCAATGATTCGATATTGTAGCCGCGCGCAGAGAACAAGCCTGCCACTCGCGATAACGCGCCGGATTCGTTTTCAATCAAGATAGAAATAATATGTCTCATTATGCCAATTCCCTGTCGGTCGATGTCCCTTCCGCGACTCTTAATTTCATATCGTTATGGGCTTTTCCTGCTTCAATCATCGGATAAACGTTTTCGGTTCGGTCGGTCAGAATGTCCAAAAATACGGTGCGGTCTTTCAGCGCAAACGCTTCTTCCAGGGCCGGTCTGACTTCTTCGGGTTTATCGATACGCATGCCAACATGACCATAAGCCTCTGCCAATTTGACGAAGTCCGGGATGGTATCCATGTACGAATGCGAGTAGCGGCTTTCGTAGGTAAATTCCTGCCATTGGCGAACCATGCCCAAATAGCTGTTGTTCAGGTTAATGATTTTTACCGGGGCATTGTATTGTAGTGCAGTCGACAATTCCTGAATGCACATCTGGATACTGCCGTCGCCGGTCACGCAGGCAACTTCCGATTCAGGAAAAGCCAATTTAACGCCAATGGCCGCAGGCAAGCCAAAGCCCATCGTGCCCAAACCGCCCGAATTAATCCAATGCCGCGGTTTGTCGAACGGATAATACTGGGCCGCCCACATTTGATGCTGACCGACATCCGAGGTGATGTACGCCTCGCCCTTGGTGACTTCGTACAGCTGCTCAATAACGTATTGCGGCTTGATCAGGCGGCTGTTGCGGTCATATTCCATGCATTTGACGGCGCGCCATTGGTCGATCTGGTTCCACCAACTTTCCAGGGCTTTCTTGGACGGTTTCTTTTTGCTTTCCCTGATCATTTCAAGCATCTGTTCCAATACCGGTTTGACTTCGCCGACGATAGGAATCGCTACTTTCACAGTCTTGGAAATAGACGCCGGATCAACATCGATATGGATGATTTGCGCGTGCGGACAAAACTCGTCCAGCTTGCCGGTAACGCGGTCGTCAAAGCGCGCGCCGATAGCGATAATCACGTCACTGTCATGCATCGCCATGTTGGCTTCGTAAGTGCCGTGCATACCCAGCATGCCGACAAACTGTTGGTCGGTTGCAGGATAAGCACCCAGGCCCATCAAGGTATTGGTGACCGGAAAACCCAATAATTTTGCGAATTCGGTCAATTCCTTGCTGGCTTCGCCCAAAACCACGCCGCCGCCGGAATAAATGATCGGCTTTTGTGCCGACAATAATAAATCCACCGCTTTTTTAATCTGTCCTTTATGGCCGGTAACCGCCGGATTATAAGAACGCATGGTGACTTTTTTAGGGTATTTGTAAGGTACCTTTATTCTGGGATCGGTTATGTCTTTAGGCACGTCAACGACAACTGGGCCGGGGCGGCCGGTGGTCGCCACATAAAATGCCTTTTTGATGGTTTCGGCCAGCTTGGTCACGTCTTTGACCAAGAAATTATGCTTCACGCAGGGACGGGTAATGCCGACCATGTCGACTTCCTGAAACGCATCGCTGCCGATGACTGGCGATGGCACCTGACCGGAAATAACCACCATCGGGATGGAATCCATATAAGCAGTGGCAATGCCGGTTATAGCATTGGTGGCGCCCGGTCCCGAAGTGACCAAAACTACACCAGGCTTGCCGGTCGCACGGGCATAGCCGTCCGCCGCATGGGTCGCGCCTTGTTCGTGCCGGACCAGAATGTGTTTGACATCATCCTGCTGGAAAAGAGCATCGTACAAATGCAACACTGCCCCGCCGGGATAGCCAAAAATATATTCTACGCCTTCGTCCTTAAGACTCTGAATTACAATTTGTGCGCCGTTTAGCTCCACGCTAATACCCTCAAAATAGACTTCGAATTAAACTGATTATATGTGCTTTTAAAAATTTTAGACTCAAATACCCGTGTATTTTAAAGAACGTCATATAGAACTGCTTGCTGGCAGCTGCCTTTTCAGACAGCATAATACAAGCATTTTACTAGGTTTTAGGGCACGTTGTACATGCATCTCTTATCCTTTTTAAGTCCTGACTGATTGACAAACCATCAGCTATTAAATGGCATTATCAGTGCTACCGATGTTACCCCGAGACATTAACCGCGGCGATTGCTTTAGCACAAGCACTACTGCTCGAAAAATTCAACCTCATACCCGGCAAATTTGCGGATATTAATAACACCGGTATCCAGCAATAAATACTGGCCTTTAATACCATGCAGCACCCCGGACACTTCGGCGTCTTTATCAAAGTTAAAGGATTTGACCTTGAGCGGATAGCTGTCCACCGGAAAATGAATATCCACAACCGGCTCATCGACCAACAACTCCATTGCTTCCGGCCCGAAACGCCGGGCAATTTCCTCCAGCTCCGTTTTACAAACAGCGATCAATTCATCCCGCTTTGCAATCAGATCGATAGGCGCTGCCTTACTTTTAAGCATTTGCTGCCAGCTGGTTTTATCGCTGACATGCTTGGCAATGGCGACCTCAACCAGCCCGGAAATATAGCGCGACTGTACTTTGAAAATCGGCAGCGCCATTACTGCGCCTTGATCTATCCAGCGTGTTGGGACTTGTGTCTGCCGGGTAATACCGACTTTAATGCCGCTGGAATTGGCCAGGTAAACTACATGCGACTGAAAACAAAACTCTTCTCCCCACGAGGGTTCACGGCAGGTGCCGGCCTCATAATGACAGGTTTCCGGCTTCATGATGCACATGTCGCATTGCGCCAGAGAGATAAAGCAGGGGTAGCAATAACCTTGATTAAAACTCTTTTTAATGAGCTTGTTGCAGTGTACGCAAGAGATTTTACCGGTAAACACCAGTTTAATGGACTTACCGATCAGCGGATTTAAAGCCACCAACTGATCACCTAGCGGCAACTCGTACTGAACCGGCTTTGAGCTATCCAGTTCCAGCTGGGCGCTCATTTTTCTTAATTGTCCCTGCATTTATATTTCCTGATAAATCAAAAATAACGACGGCTCGGTTAAAATAAAACTGGAAAAAGTAGATGACCATTTAATGGGAATTGACTGAACCATAGCAGCTACTGGATTTATAAATCTCGCGGATCATTCGCCGTTTCTTAGTTGCCGATAACCATTCGTATTTTTTACCAGCCAACGCTCCGCTTGGGACTTCAACAGCTCTTTTTTCCAGAAAGGCGCTCTCGACTTTAACGCTTCCATGATAAACCGACTCGCATCAAAAGCATCGCCACGGTGAGATGTCCATACCGCCACCAGAACAATCGGATCGTTCGGCAAAACATCGCCGACCCGATGCACCACCAAAGCATCAATAATCGACCATTGCCGTATGGCCTCAGCAACAATCTTTTCCAACTGCTTTTCAGTCATGCCGGGATAATGTTCCAGAGTCATGCCCCTAACATCATCACCTTCATTGAAATCGCGCATGGTGCCTATAAAAACGCTGGTCGCACCGAACTTGCCGGCCATGTCTTTTGCCGAATGCTGGTACAACTGAATTTCCCGCCAAGGATCGAAAGGTTTCGAGCAAATCTTTATAGTCATGATCAGCCCCCGGTTACCGGTGGGAAAAAAGCCACCTCATCGCCGTCTTTAACAACGCCATCCAGTTCAACATACTCCATATTCACCGCCGCTAATATATTATCCGGCAGAGCTTTGTTCGGATTAGCGCGGAGCCATACATCGTCGACCGTAGCCAATCCCGAAGACTCCAGATCATCTTCCGGACGGCCGACATTTTCTTTCAAGCTGGCAAAATAACGCACCTTAATTGACATGATCAAGTCACTCAGTTACAAAAAATAGCATTGGCACAAAGCGCATTTTATAGACGACCTGTCGATCGCCTTTTTAGTTTTCTTAACCGGCAATTGTTATAATAAAAACGCGCCCGCCCTTTCACTGCTAATTTTACAGAAAAATGACTGCATTAACCCACTTTAATCAATCCGGCGAAGCTCACATGGTTGACGTCGGCGATAAGGCGATTACCCAGCGCACTGCCGTCACTGAAGGCTATATCGAAATGCAGCCGGAAACGCTCAGACTGATCATGGATGGCGGCCATCAAAAAGGCGACGTGCTTGCTGTCGCAAGAATAGCCGGCATTATGGCCAGCAAAAAAACTGCGGACCTGATCCCGCTCTGCCATCCGCTACCTCTGACTCATGTAGAGATCAAACTAAGCCCGGAAATCGCCAGCAATCGTATACGTTGCCAGACTACCGTAAAGACCAACGGGCAAACCGGCGTAGAAATGGAAGCGCTAAATGCCACGCAAATTGCTTTACTCACTATTTACGACATGTGCAAAGCTGTAGATAGAGGAATGGTTATCCAATCAGTCCGGTTACTGGAGAAGGATGGCGGCAAATCAGGGCATTGGCAGAAAGCTACCTGATAACTCAATCGCAACCCTAGGACATCACAAACAGAATAATATTCAAACAGTTAACCTACCATACTGGCGAGCAACCAGTTGATACGATTGTTTATTGAATTTATTACACTAAACTTACATTTTCAACAACGTGCCGACTCGACTGCTTGGCACCATTCAGAATAACAGCAGAGATAACCATGTCGATTACATTAAAAGAACTTGCCGATTTTTGTGAGGCGCGGATTGAAGGAGGCGATCTCTCAGCCATCATCCATTCAGCAGCCGATATTACCTCTGCACTTCAGGGCCAAGTTACGCAGTTAATCAATAGTCGCTATACTCAGCATATCAAGAACTCAGCAGCGTCGGCGTGCTTCATTGCGGAAGACTTCGCTGTTGATAATGTACCTGAAAATATGGCGCTGTTGAAATGCGCCGATCCCGAACTCAGCTTTATTAAAGCAGTCGAATTATTGCACCCTGCCAGGACTTATGCACAGCACATTGCGCCGCAGGCAGTGCTTGAAGCTAATGTGGCGTTAGGCAATGAACTGTATATCGGACCCTATGCCGTCATTGGCGAAAACTCAAGCATAGACGATAACAGCCAAATCCATGCAGGCGCTTATCTTGGCAAGAATGTCAAAATAGGCAAAAACTGTCGCATTTATCCTTATGCTGTCATCTATGATGATGCCGTCATAGGGAATAATGTCATTATCCATTCAGGGGCCATTATTGGCGCCGATGGCTTTGGTTATAAATTCAGAAACAACCAGCACGTCAAAGTCCCTCAGGTTGGTAATGTGGTCATCGAAGACAATGTCGAAATTGGCGCCAACACATGCATAGACAGAGGCGCATTAGGAAGCACCTCAATAGGCGCAGGCAGTAAAATCGATAATCTGGTTCAGATTGGGCACAATAATAAAGTCGGCAAAAATGTAATCATGTGTGGCTTAACGGGCGTGTCCGGCTCCTGCAATATTGAAGATTATGCGATTTTGGCTGGAAGTTCAGGCATTGCCGATCATGTCACGATTGGTCGCGGCGCAGTAGTCATGGCACGTTCCGGTGTGGCAGGCAATGTCGAGGCAGGTGCACAGGTCTTTGGCAGTCCAGCAAAAGATAAAAAGACAGCTTATAAAGAACAGATAGCAATCAGTAAATTGCCTGAGCTGTTAAAAAGAGTAAAAATGTTGGAAGAAAAACTCCAGACACTGGAAAAAGATAGATAGCCAAAGCTGACAGCTAGGCAACCATTTGCCTGCTAGGCAGTATAAAATCGGAACAAACCGCTTGGATGTTTATAGCAAGAGAAGTTCAGCACCATGCGTTACTGTTTAAACGCATCCGATCGGGTCAGATGTTAATGCTGGAGAGTAATGGAGGGTAGGAAGTAGGAAAAATACCTCCCGCGTGACGGGAGGTATTTTATTTAAGACTGCGTTTTCAGTCTTATTGCTCAGTTCTGTTTTGCTTTTTCGCGTCAATTTTTTGGAAAACTTCAGCGTTACTTGCTGCAACTGCACCACTTTGTAAATGCTTTGTTTCGTCTTGTTTTAACAGTACAACTAAAACAATGATAGAAACAATAGCAACGCCAGCATACCACCATGTGTTATCTTTTTCTTGTTCTTCAGCCATTTTAAAATCCTCGTATAGTTTATATTATTTTATTGATCCCTTTCCTCAAAGGGAGCCCCTCATTAAATCGCTTTATTGAGTGGCTTGTCGATTTAACTATTAAACGACAGACACTTTTTATCACGAGATGTGACGTTATGTCAAAACTATAAATAAAAAAAATCAGTCGCGCTTAAGGTAATGTTGCCACAGAGATTATTAACAGTTGAAAAACAGCAAGAAAATCCATGCCAAGCAACTGAAATTTAAAGAAAACATTACATATGCCCAGCAAGAAAAAGACCAAAAGAGGTATAACTGATAATAAATTTTGATGCTCAACACGTGGCGCTTTGGCATTAGGTCGTCGCAATCAGAGAAAATTGCTTAAAATTTCTGTATCAACGTACAGGGATACAACGAGCGAAGACCAAATCTAAGACACAAGACTACCGATGTTTTCGGCGAAAAACCTGAAGTTGTAGCTTTAATATCGACCAACGAAGCGATCAATTAATCATACAAATATAAGCACAGCGTTGAAACTGATTCTACCTAAAGCAATCCAATCTCATTTAAAATACTCTTGGGAGCCGGCGAACGCGAAGAATGGACCCATGGTCCGACCAACCACTTAAAAGAGCTTGCAAGCGATCGGCTCCGCCGTCTTGAACGCCCCAGACTTGACACCCACAGAGGAGGAACATGGGACGCAACGGAAGAGCCGAATCGACAGGACAAGCTACCTTATCCCTCTTTGACCATTAATCCTTATCTGGAGCCAAGAATAATTACTCTAGATTACCACCAAGTTATCCCGATGTATTAACTCAGAGTCATCGAAGTAACCCAAAATACCTTCAAAATCCGAACTGCTCTTACCCAGTATTAATTGAGCATCGGCATTGCCGTAATTAATTAGCCCACGCGCGACTTCCAGGCCGGTTTCATCCATACAAGAAACTAGCTCGCCACGTTCAAACCGGCCCGATACCGCTTTAACGCCGACAGCCAGAAGACTTTTGCCTTCATTTTTCAACATCCTGACCGCACCAGCATCAAGAATCAACTGCCCCTTAACCTGCAACTGACCAGCAAGCCAACGTTTTCTTGCCACTAACGGCTCTATGTCCGGCAATAAATGAGTGCCCAAGTCAGCCCCTGTAATTACAGAAGCAATGACACCATCGGCAGCACCTGCAGCAATAACAGTGGCTGCGCCGGATCTGGATGCCAGCCGTGCAGCCCGCACTTTGGTGCACATGCCGCCTCGCCCCAAGCCGCTACGGCTATCGCCAGCCATTATGTCCAGCCGATCATCGTTAACGCTGATCGTTGAAATTAATTCCGCATCGGGATTTAAGCCGGGATCGGCCGTAAACAAACCCTTTTGATCGGTCAGAATAATCAATAGATCAGCCTCGACCAGATTAGCCACCAACGCCGCCAATGTATCATTGTCGCCGAAGCGGATCTCTTCGGTCGCCACTGCATCATTTTCGTTAATAACCGGCACTACGCCAAGCTTGAGTAAAGTCAGCAACGTGCTTCGAGCATTTAAATAGCGCTGTCTGTCCGACAAATCATCATGTGTCAATAACACTTGCGCTGCATGCAGACGATGCTGCTGAAAATTGTCATCAAAAACACGCACTAAACCCATCTGACCGACAGATGCCGCCGCTTGCAATTCATGCAATGTTTTAGGGCGCACTTTCATGCCTAATCGGCACATACCTTCTGCGACAGAACCTGAAGAAACCAGAATCACATCGATAGATTGCCGCCGTAAATCGGCCATCTGCTCAACCCAGGCAGCGATAGAAGCCTTATCAAGGCCCTGCCCGCCCTTGGTCAACAAAGAGCTGCCTATCTTGACGACAACCCGCTTAACTTTGGCAAAATCACTCCTGCTCACTTTTTTCCCGCCGCTGCTGTTCTAAAAAGTCCATGATGGCAAACATAAGCTCTTTTGTACCCTTGCCGTTAATTGCAGCAATTTTAAAAACCGGCCCCGTCCAACCCAGTTCGTTGACAATTGCTTGGCAATGTTGGTCGACTTCTTCCTCTGGCAACCGGTCTATTTTATTCAATACCAGCCAGCGCGGCTTGGCCGCCAGCTCATCACTCCATTTTTCAACTTCGTAAATGATTTTTCTAGCCGACTGCACCGGGGATTCCATGCTTTCGTATGGTTCAACATCAATCAAATGCAACAACAATCCGGTCCGCAGCAAATGCTTTAAGAACTGCAAGCCAAGGCCCGCGCCTTCCGACGCTCCTTCAATAACACCTGGAATATCAGCAATAACAAAACTGCGCAAATCATCGACTCTGACCACACCCAGATTGGGATGCAAGGTTGTAAAAGGATAATCGGCAACTTTGGGCGTTGCCGCCGATACAGAGCGAATCAAACTGGATTTTCCGGCATTCGGCATGCCCAGCAGACCGACATCTGCAATCAGCGTCAACTCCAGCTTAAGCCTGCGATGCTCGCCCTCTGTGCCTTTACTGGCTTTTTGCGGCGCTCTATTAATACTACTCTTAAAGCGTGTATTGCCCAAGCCATGAAAACCACCTTGGGCGACCAGCAATGTTTGGCCGATTCTGGTTAAATCACCAATAACCTCGCCAGTTTCCGCATCAGAAACCAGAGTCCCAAGCGGCACCGGTACATAACAATCGTCACCTTTTCTGCCGGTACAATTACGGCTCATGCCATTCTGCCCGCGTTGCGCTCTATGGACGGCATGATATCGAAAATCCACCAACGTATTTACATTCTCCGCCGCAATCAAATAAACGCTGCCGCCATCACCGCCGTCGCCACCGTCCGGGCCACCCATCGGAATGTATTTCTCGCGCCGGAAGCCGATAGTACCATTGCCGCCATCACCCGCTTCTACGCGAACTTCCGCCTCGTCAACAAATTTCATAAATCACGCCGCCAAACTTCAAATCCAACCGATAAAAACAAAAAAAGCCCCGCCATAACAACGGCGGAGCTTTTTTAAAGTTGCCGGGTATACACTACCCAACCAAACTGTCCGCCATACTATAGCGATACAGCCTTACGTCTTATGCTGCAACAATACTGATAAATTTGCGGTTGTTAGGGCCTTTAACCTGAAAAACCACTTTGCCGTCAGCCGTTGCAAACAATGTATGATCTTTTCCGCAACCTACATTATCACCAGCGTGAAACTGGGTTCCACGTTGACGAACGATGATATTGCCCGCCGTTACATTCTCACCACCGTAACGTTTAACACCTAATCTTTTTGCATTAGAGTCGCGTCCGTTACGGGTACTACCACCAGCTTTCTTATGAGCCATCTGTAACTCCTAATATCTTAAGCAGAAATGCCAGTAATCTGGATTTCTGTATAGTACTGACGATGCCCCATTTGTTTCATATGGTGCTTACGTCTTCTGAATTTAATAATTTTGACTTTTGCATGTCTACCTTGAGACAAGACAGTCGCTGTAACTTTGCCGCCTTCGATAAAAGGCATGCCGACCTTAACAGCATCGTCTGACTGAATCATCAGTACTTTATCGAATTCAATGCTGTCGCCTTCGCCTAGCTCCAGTTTTTCTATTTTTAAGTAAGTACCTTCTTCTACGCGGTACTGTTTACCACCTGTTTGAATTACCGCATACATCGGCGCAAGCTCCATCAAGCATTAATCTGTTTAAAGTGAACAAAAAATTATATTTTTAAAACAAGGCCAAGTCAATCTAAATTAGACTCGCACCCTGAATATCTTATTAAAATAGCACAAAAAAACTATTATCATCAACCTATACGCTCAATAGCATGGGCGGTTAATGTTTTATTAAGTTATAATAGTTTAACAGACATTGATTTTCATAGCTATCACTATGAAAACTAACCCAAACTCACACGCAGCAATACATAATGGCACCGCATCCACAATCTTCGACCAACATTCCTGCCTCTATTGATTTTGATTCAATCAAAAAATTAACGACAACTGAGGCAAAAGCTGTCGATCAGCTTATCATTAACGAGTTAAGTTCTGATGTCGTCCTCATCAACCAGATGGGCCATTATATAGTCGGTAGCGGCGGCAAAAGATTACGGCCAATGCTGCTGTTACTGGCAGCCAAGGCATTGGGAAGCGCCAGCGAAAATCATCTGCTGATGGCTGCGGTCATTGAATTCATTCACACCGCCACACTGCTGCATGACGATGTTGTGGACGACTCCGACCTCAGACGCGGCAAAGAATCCGCCAACGCGGTATGGGGCAACGCTGCCAGCGTATTGGTCGGCGATTACCTTTATTCCAGCGCATTTGAGATGATGGTGCGTACCGGTAATATGCGAGTCATGGAAATCCTGTCAAAAACCACCACAGCCATTGCCGAAGGCGAGGTACTGCAACTTTTAAACTGCAACAACCCAGAAACGACAGAACAGAAATACCTCGAAGTCATTGCCAGAAAAACAGCTATTTTATTCAGCGCAGCAACCAAACTAGCCGCCGTTATTTCCGGCGCATCCGCTGAAGTCGAGCAAGGATTGGCGCAATATGGCCAACATCTGGGCATCGCTTTCCAACTGATTGATGACGCACTCGATTACAAAGCCAGTAAAGATGAACTGGGTAAAAATCTCGGCGATGACCTTGCCGAAGGCAAGCCAACCTTACCGCTGATTTACGCCATTCAAAACAGCAGCGAAAGCGAAGCAAAAACTGTTATTGATGCGATCAAAAATGGTAATCGTAATGCCTTTAATGAAGTTTATGCTATCGTGCAAAGTACTAAAGCCATTGATTACACAGAACGACGCGCCGACGAGGAAGCCCAGAAAGCGATTTCCGCATTAAGTGTCTTGCCTGATTCCGAATACAAACAAGCATTAACCTTATTGGCGTTGTTTTCTGTTCAGCGCAATTACTAGAACTGCGCGCCGCACTTAGCCTTTGAGTAGCGCATTATAAGCATGCGCTTTCTCAAGCAATAGATTGTATTTATGCTCAACCTTATCCATTACCTCGGTTAAGAACTGCGTTACCTCGGCATCTTCAATGCCTTCAGCAGTTGACAATATATAGGCCTCCAGCTCACTGATCGCATCGGCATCAACAATCTCATCGAGCAGGGTCGCTGCCTCGGAAGCATTAATAGCCTTAACCAGCTGATCTGCCGCCAAGTCCTGCAGCAACTGTTGCAGCATATCAATCGCCTGCACCATTTCCTGAGCTTTTTCATTGACCGCTCGAAGCAATGTTAGATTTTCGGTGAACTCAAGAAAATCATTCACCGTTTTTTTAAGCTCATATAACCGTAGCTCGTGCTTTGCCTTTATTATTTGCCGCATAGATATCCAGTTCACCAAAAAAATTGCGTCAATTATAATTCAGATTTCAATTTACCGACCGACTCGACAATTCCTTCAAGCAATCTCATATATCCAGTTCAATTATTTCTGACTTAAGATCAAGAGAATGGTAGCCATCGAAGCATCCGACAGCCAGGTCTTTTATCCGGAAGACTCGTGTGGGTACGTCCAAAGCGTTTGTCAGCGGCCCAATACCATAGAAATCGCCCTTCCAGCATCCAAAGTTCAGCCTTGTGAGCTTTCCAGACAGGCCATACTCAAGGATCACTCGTCTTTGCATGAAATACTTCAAGTAGACCAGAGCGGATAATATAGTTAGCGTATAGGTATTTTCTAATATACCCATGTTTGGTTTTCTATATTAGTGTGCTATCTCTGCAGTCATTCATTCAACTTAGATTTTACAATACAGGAGCTTGACGCCATGACACCAAGAGAATTAACCAAGCAAGCCTTTAGACTTTACGACAATATCAGACTACAAGGCTATAAGATTCCCCTGCAATCAGACACAAGCACGCGTTTAGATGTTGTGCGGTTCCGAGCCTATTCAAGATATCAGCGGCGCTTAAAAATTGAACGCGGCACATTTTAAAGGAAGACATTAAGCCTGCCGCCTGACCTGTTGGATATTGCCGACATAGTGCATATCAGCGATGCTGATCCCTTAAATAGTGAAGGCGGCAGTCGGGCAAGAGCTTTTGTACTTTTTATGTCTGCTTGATGACTTACTTACCCTCCCTTTCAGGCAAGGCGATAGGCTCGGCGCTGACTCATCCACAAAATCTGAAACCAACTGACTCAGCTATGCCAACACAACCTATTCTTCCAGTTCTGAAAGCAGGTCGCAGAGAGCCATAAAATTCAAAGGCTTAACCAGATGGTGATCGAAACCTGCCTTATGCGAGCGGGCTAACTCCTCCGGTCCTCCATAGCCGCTTAGTGCTACAAGGAGCACATCCCCACCGATGGGCAGTTGCCTGATACGTTGGGCAACCTGATAGCCATTCTCTCCAGGCATTCCGATGTCCAGCAGTACCACATCAGGTTGGAATTCGTCGATCAGCATTATGGCGCGCTCGCCGGAATCGGCCATTTTGACTTCGTAACCATTCATCTCCAGAAGGAGCGATGTACTTTCCCTTACGTCGGAATCATCATCCACCACCAGCACCCGCATGCCTTCGTTAGGCGGTGGTGTCGGCGCTTCGGAGACAACAGTGCCGACCGATTGGACAACTGTCGGTAGTCGGATGCTGAAAACGGAGCCCAATCCGGCACCTGGGCTTGATGCCGTTATTTGTCCGCCGTGCAATTCCACTAGCCGTTTGACTAGCGTCAGCCCAATACCTAATCCGCCTTGGGCTCGATCCAAGGTACGCGCGCCCTGCTGAAATAAATCGAAAATCGTCGGCAATAGTTCCGCCGGGATGCCGGTACCGTTGTCTTGCACCCGAATCTCGACTTCAGCTTCGAGCAACTGGACATCAACCTCGATTCGACCGCCTTCCAGAGAATATTTGCTCGCATTGTCGAGCAAGTTAAGAAAAACTTGAGACAGACGCACGGAATCGCCTTCCAACAGTATCGGTTGTTCAGGCAGACAAACATTGAGCTGTTGTTGTTTGGCCCGGGTGAGGTCGCGCGCCATCTCCAGGACAGGCTTAATCACTTCCACAAGGTCGAGCCGCTCTTTCTTCAGCGAAATCTTACCGCGTGCGATACGGGACACATCCAGTAGATCATCCACTAGATGAGTGAGGTGCAGCACTTGCCGCTTAATAATGTCCTTAGCCCAGCTGAGCCGTGGATCTTCCAGCTTCAGCATATCCAAAATATGGGCTGCATTGCTGATGGGGGTCAGTGGATTCCGTAGTTCGTGGGCCAACATGGCGAGGAATTCGTCCTTATGCTGGTCTGCCTCACGCAAGGCCGCTTCGGCTTGTTTACGCGCAGAAATGTCGCGGCTCACCGTGGCGACACCCACCGGCTCGCCGGAGCTGTCTTTGATGATGAATGCGTTGTAGATCATCCAGATGGCGACACCGGTTTTGGAATGGCGGAACCTGATTTCCACATCACCGTGACCTTCGCGCACAACGCTCGGGAGAAATTCATCAAGAATGAAGCGCTGATCTTCCGGGAAGAAAAACTCCTGGACGGGCGTCCTGATGCCCTGTTCCAGATTGTCTAGACCGATCAGCCGCATACCCGCTTGGTTAATATAGAATGGAATAAAATTCATGTCGCACATGCTGATGAATTCCATGCTGTTGTCGGCCAGCGAAACGAACTTCTGCCGTTCCAACTCCATATGCTTGCGTTCGGTAATGTCGCGCAGGGCGATGACGTAGCCGGGCTGCCCATCCCAATCCAGCGGTGCGGAGCGCATTTCTGCCCAGGCAAATCCGTCCGGGCGAATCAGGTTAATGTCCTGATAACTGGTTTTATCAGGATTAAGCGGAATCGCCAGCGATTGCCCGATCAGCGGGTTGCGTGCCAGCAAGATTTCGGCTGCTTGGTTGGCATAAAGCACGACACCCTGACTATCGACAACCAAAACACCGTCAGTGATCGTGTCAAATATCAGGTCAAGCTTGGGGAGGTTGGACGACATAGGTGATAAAGTTACTTAAATAATAATGGTCTGCACGCCGATTCCTTTCGCTTGGGTAGTGATAGCCGCAATGACCGAAGGCACCCGCGACAGGTCGCCGAGCAGCTTCAGCACAGGTTCCGGCATATCGCGCACCAGCATTGGCGTCGCAAACACATCTTTTTCCAGAGCTTTTTCGGGCATGCCCAATACTTCGACAACATCAAAAACCCACTGTCCAGGCTCGTAAAGGTTAGAGAGCGCAACAGTAATTTGTTCGACCAGACGACGGGTTTCATTGTTTAATGATACCACATACAGCGTTAGAACCAGCTTATGCTGTGCCGTGCGCCGTTCCAGCTGAGGCGTGGCAATCTGGGCGATATTGCGGATTTGCACGGAAGATAGCGGCTTGCTGGCCAGTTCGAACTGAATGCCTTCCTCATGAACGACTTTCAACTGATCCATGTATTCATTGGCAAAGGCAGTGACGATATAAACACTCAAAGTATCGTCAATGGCTTTCAAACGGCGCAAGACTTCCACGCCATCAATGCCCGGCATGCGCAGATCGAGAAAAATCAGATCGGGACGTTCGGCAAGAGTCATTTCGATACCTTGCAAGCCGCTTTCGGCTTCACGAACCGAAAAGCCATCTTCCAGAATCAATTTGAAAGCAGCGCGCACCGCAGGGTCGTCGTCTATTACCAAAATTTTTCTTACCATTATCGTGCCTCTTGTGTATTCGATTTAAATGCTAAAACAATGGGAAATCTTAGCCGCAAACGGCAGCCGTTTCCAAGTTATGTGTATGGGGAATTGAATGCTTAAACACGGGGAAACCGTAGTCTCATGCAGCAGCCGTGTCCGGGTGAACTCTCCACCTGTATAGTACCTTCGACATCCTGGACCAGGCGGCGGATGACTGATAAGCCCAGACCAGTACCTTTTCCGGGAGGCTTAGTGGTAAAAAATGGATCGAAAATCTTACTTTGCACATCTTGCGGAATGCCAGGACCGTTATCGGCCACGCTCAATTCTAGCATTTCCTCAAGGGGCCTAACCATGATTTTGATCTTTGGCTGCGGTTGATCGGCTAGCGCGTCCCGGGAATTAATGATCAGATTGACCAATATCTGCTGCAAACTGTCGGCGCTGCAGCGGATGAGCGGCAAATCTTCGGGAGCATCGACCTCAACGGTTATGCCGCCTTTGCTCAATTCGCCTTCCAGCAGCAACAGGCTTTGCTTGATGACTTCCGTCATTTGACAGTCGCCGCTTGGAGCTGATCGGGTGTGCACAAATAGCAGCATGTTGCTGACAATCTTCTTGATTCGGTGAATTTGCTGTAGCGCCTGATCAAGAACATCCTTTGATTTTCCATCAGCGCATCGGTCGGCGGCGAATTCGACAAAATTCATCACCCCCATCAGCGGGTTGTTGATCTCATGCGCCACGCCGCCGACCAGAGTCCCCAATGCCGAAAGCTTTTCCATCTGCAACATGTGCTCTTGGTTTTCCTGGAGTTGGGTATAAGCCTGCCGGGTTTGCTCCAATAATCGGGCGTTTTCCAGGGAAATCGCAACCTGGGCGGTCAATAATTCGGTCATATCGGTTCTTTCGGCGGTGAACACACCTGCTGACAACCGATTCTCCAGATAGAGCAGACCGATGAGCTCGTTTTGCTTGATGACCGGCAGGCACAGCACCGAACGCAGTTTTAGCGCCTGCACTTCCGGCGTATCCTGAAACTCGCCTTCCGCCATTGCGTCGTGCAATAACACTTTTTTACGAGTGCGCAGTACGTAATTGACGATGGCGCGGCTGATGCCGTCATCGGCTTGGTTAAGGTTGAGATGCTGGCGGTTAACGATGTGTTTTTTGCCGACATGGTTTTCCGCGGCAATCAGCAATTCATCCCCATCCTTGATCAGCAGGTAGCCGTGCTGCGCCCCCGAACTTTCCAGCACGACGCTCATGATTTTTTGCATCAGCTGATTCAGGTCGACTTCCGCCGATAGAGCCAGCGCCGATTTTATCAGGTAATTGAAGTCAAGATTCGGCAGCGTGGCTGACGTATCGACGTCCAACGCTTTCTCTGCACGAACTGCATTATCGGGTTCGGTGTAGGGGCGGCGCTGCTGCAATAACGCGCTTTTGCGGTCGGCGCGGCATACTCGATACATACGCCGGGCCTCGCTATAGTACAGTTGGGCATCACCGAGACTGCCGATTACCAGCACCTCGGCCAATGACTCGTATAAATGGCCGGTAAGCAAGCCATAGTTTTGTGCCTGAGCAATCGCGATGGCATCCAGATACAAGTTGCGGGCTGCGCGCATTTTGTTCTGAGCGCGGGCGATCTCGGCATGAACAAAGGCCAGATAGGGCTTCAGCAATGGCCCGAGGCGAGCCCAGGTTTCCAGTTCGGCCAGCAACGGCGCAATTTCGGCTTCCAGTGCCGGCCAATCGGCATCCTCCGGCCGGCGCAGGCGATTGACGATTCGGAACACATACCAGAGACGTTTCAATACATTATCGGTCAAGCCGTGCAGATAGCGTTCCACCGCTTGCAAGGACACTGCCGCCTCAGCGTAATCACCCATGTAATGTTGGGCGAAACCCAGCAGCGCAAAATAGCTGCCGGAAGCGGAGACATAATTTTCGGCTTCCCAGCGCACCAGCGTTTCGGTCATGTCCACCGGCTGGTAATCGAGTTTCATCGGCGTCACCCAACCGGCCAGTACGGCTTCGGCGAGGCCGACCGAGAACGACAGCTGATTCTTGCGGGAAAAATGCAGACATTCCTCGGCGGCTTCTTCAACCAAACGCAGATCTTTACCCTGTACCTGCAAATTCCACATCAATGGCCCGTAGGACAGGCCGGCGTTATATAAATCGCCGCAATTTTTACCGCACTGTATGGCTTTCTGGCAGTAATCGACGATCTCGGCCGGATGGCTGCGTGAATGCATGTTGCACCAGACGATACCGTTCATGCCGCGGGTGGCGCCAAAAGTATTCGGGTGTTTTGCACACAGGTCGTGGGCAAGATCCTCATAAAGGAAAGCCTGTTCGAACTTACCCTGTTCGCCGAGGTTGAGGCCCATGATCGAGAACGAATAAATCACCGACTCGTCCATGCCGCCCTGCAAGCAATGCAGCGTTGATTGCGCCGCTGACAGATACAGTTGCGGCACCAAGCCGGACATATAGAGATCGGGAATCAGCTCGCTGTAAAACGCCAATTCGATCTTGCTCTTGCGATCCTGGGTAAAAGGCATATACAGGATAGTCGCCCAGACATCGCCTTGCTGTTCGATTTCCGCCATTAAGGCCAGCATCCGCTCCCGGGCTACCTCGGGCTGATCGGGAATCGATTTGCCGAAATAGGCCAAGCCGCGATTGGCGGTGGCTATCGCCTTGTTGAAATTGCCGAACGAGGACAACGATGTGGTCTGTTCCGCCAGGGCTTCGGCTTTGTCCAGGTCGCTGACGGCATGTTCGACCAGATGATTAAGCAATTCTTCCGAGGCTTCGTAACGTCCGCACATCAGGTTCGTTTTGGCCAGGCGCTGATAAATGCGAAAAGTTAGATCGTAAGCCTGTTCCCAGCAATTATCCGGCAGATAATCGTGGGCCTTCAGGAAAAAATCATTGGCGGCATCCCCGGCCAATGCATCCAGCGCTTTGTTGCCGGAATGGAAGTTGATAGTGACCAGCCGATACGCCAGTTCCTGATCCATCTCTGCCGGACGGCCCAAGTTGAGGTGGGCGGCAATGGTGAACAGGTTGTCTAAGGTTTCAAGATCGGTTCCTTCCGGTACCGTTTGCAGCAACCGGTTGCCGATGCGCCAGTGGATAGCCGGTTTGATTTCCGGATCGACCTGGCGCAGCACCGCTTCCTGGACCCGATCATGGACAAACTGCAAATCGGATTTATTTTCCAGCAGCATGCCCAGATTCAATACCGGTTTCAAATCTTCAAACAGCTGTTCGATGCGAATATCCAGCACCAGCGCCACGTCTTCGGCACTGAAACGGTTACCCATGCAGGCGCAGTGGTTGAGGATATGCAGGGTTTCTGAAGGCAGTTTGCTCACCTTGGAGCTAAATAATTCCACCACCGAGGTCGGCATCTGTGTGTCGCGAATCCGCTTGATATCCCAATGCCAGTGTTGTTCAGCGTCGGTATTCAGCAATCCCTCGTTATACAGCCAGGCCAAGCTTTCGCTGACAAACAGCGGGTTGCCCTCGGTGAGATGGGCGATAAATTCTGCCAGATTGGCCGTCGCTTCCAATGAAGAATTGAGGATGTAGGCCACCATCTCATGGCAGTCGGCGTCGGTGAGCGCCTCTACGCGGATTTCCGCGAACGGGCTGTTGTTTTCATGAATCTTACGGATCAGCTTGCTGAGCGGATGACTGCCGTCGACTTCGTTGTGCCGATAAGCGCCCATGAAAAACAGGTAAGGATGCTCCTGATGGTTGTCGAACAGGTTTTGCAGGAAATCGAAGGTTGCGCTGTCGCACCATTGCAAGTCGTCGATAAACAGCACCAGCGGATTGTCCTCGCTAGCCAAACAAGTCAGGAAGCGGCCGAACAAATTGTTGAAACGGTTGCGGGCTTCCACCGGCGGCAGATGCGGCACTTCCGGCTGACGGCCGATAATGAATTCCAGTTCCGGCAACACATCGATGATGACGCTGCCGTTGTTTTCCACGACGTCGAGTATTTTGACCCGCCACTGCTGAACCTGCGTGTCGCTTTCGGTCAAAAAGATGCGGATCAGGTTACGCAAGGCCTGAATCAACGAGCTGTAAGGGATATTTTTCTGGTATTGGTCGAATTTGCCGGAAGTGAAATAACCGCGATTTTTGACCAACGGTTTTTGCAGTTCCTGAATCAGTCGGGTTTTGCCGATGCCGGACAGACCGGAAATAAATACCGAGCGGAATCTACCGCTGGTGACTTCGCTGTATTGCTGCTGTATCAATCGGCTTTCTTCCTGACGCCCCACCATTTTCGAAATGAAGATGACCCGGCGGCTACGATCATGCAGACCAATCGTAAATGCAGATACGCTGCCGGTAGCAGTGTATTCTTTCATGCAGCGGGTCAAGTCGGCCAGCAAACCCGAGGTGCTTTGGTAACGCTTTTCCGGCTGCTTGACGGTGAGTTTGGCAACAATATCGGCCAAGGCTTGAGGAATTTGCGGATTGAACTGATTGACTTTAGGCGCTTCCTCGGCCAGATGCGAGTGAATCAGCTCCAGCGGATCATTGGAAAAAAACGGCAATCGGCCGGTCAGCAGTTCATAGAGCACTATCCCTAATGAATACAAATCCGTGGACAAGTCTACTCTGTAATTAATGCGGCCAGTCTGTTCCGGCGAGGTATAGGCCAAGGTATGGCGTACGAATTCCGGATCGTAGATAAAATGGCTGACATCGCGAATGTCGAGCGGGGTGATAAAATCGGTCAGCCGCAGAGTCAGCGTTCCCGGTTGGATCAAAATATTGTGGGGCTTGATGCCGCCGTGAGTAATGCCGGCATCATGCACTGCTTGCAGCGTATCGGCCAATGTACACGCTATCGTAAAGAAATCGTTGAGGTCGAGTTTATCTTGCTGTTTCGCCCAGCAGTTGAGTGATTGTCCGGCGAACCAGGGCTGAACGATAAACTGTTGCTCCCCGTAAGATTCCAGGGCGAGCGGCGTACAAACCCGTGGATCGTGCAGCACTTTCAGGCGTTGGATTTTCTGGCGCAGATGCCGGGACTGGTCATCCCAGCTCGACAATTGCTTCAGCACTTTGATGACTAACAGATGGTCGGGGACGTGCTTGTGGTAACCCTTGTATACCACAGCCTGTAAGCTCTCTCCCAGCTTTTCGGTAGCGATATAGTTGCCCAGTTTCGGCGCATCCTGCGGTTGATTTTTTACGGTCATATCAATCATTGGGATAGGCTTACTGGCGCGTAGAGTGATGCCGGGCATGATAAAGTCATTTTCAGGCTAAAACCATCGTTTCGAGACGATGAGTTGGTAACAGGATGTGGATCTAAACAAACGACGACACTGTTTCATAGATTTATAAATCATCGTTGTTGCAATGCATGTCGGCATCGGCTGAATGTGAGCACGGTTATACATATACCCGCTCTCTACCCGAACATGCTTTGCGAAGTAGCTGTTCGACTTCTGCCGGGTTCAAGTATGTCAAGAATATCGTTGCATTTAATGATATTTTCTTCGCTCGCCAGAATATAGTCGGCCAACGTGGTAATCGCGAGCCAATTCGGCCACTTACTGACAAAATTGAACGCCGCCAGAAATAGCTCAGCCATTTTTCTTGCCTTCAATTCATCACTATCGGTAAAGCATTCAAGATATTCGTTGGCAACCTCTAAATCGGATGATCCGCCGTAATATTGCAGCGCATTGATATTTATCAGTTCAGGATTAATCGGTTCGTTGTCACGCAGTGCAACATACCTGGCTTCGGCTATAGGTCCTGCGAGCAAATTGATGATATCGGCCTCGAAGGCTTGTTGATAAGCCTGTTTCTGTGCCGCAGAAAGATCTTTAACGGCCTCATCAAATGATGACGGCAGGGTATGAATTAAGCGACCGCCTTCTACTTTTGCAATACACCGATCAGAGGCTTTTTCCAAAAGCCCGAATGGCTGAGCGCTGTTATTCGACAGGCCGATGCAAATCTGAAAAAAAACCGGTGGCAGCCCTTTTTGTTGGTTGCCAAGATAAATTGCAACGGCATGTCCTGCTTCATGGATGGCTGTTTCCCTGCAAATTTCTTGATGGGCTGACTGGCTTGTATCTTTTAAGTTGTTGGTACGGTTCATTAAATCTCAAATTAAGGCATACGGACGAAACAACTGACTGTTTAAAGAAAAAGTCTTGTGCTGTTTTCCATGAAAAAGGGTTTAGCGGAGTGACGGGAAATAGCCCTCAGAAGCGATAGTGCATATGTTTTCACGCAACATGCCCGAAAAATAAAAATGCGGACTTTCCAAAGTCGCATTAAGCCATCGCATACCCGGCTTTATACTGATTGCTGGGTATAAAACGAAGAAAGCAGGACGGCTGGGGTTGAGCAGGCAATTAACGGACTTACGTTTCTGTCTTTACAAGCAAAACAGCGGTTTTCCTGAAAAAATCCACTAATCCGTTGCGCGACTTGTTACTCAATGATTGAATCAATATCCTGATGTATCGTCATGCTGAGCTCTTCAGGATAGAAATTTGCCTTATTTTTTGCTTTATCGATGGCGGATGGCATAGCCTATTTTTTGTTAAATTATTGCAATATTATTACCTCTTATCGAGCAACAACTTATTCGATAAATTAAAACAGAAAGTAAAAATGAAAAAAATACGTATAAACACTTATTACCCATATTCAGAAATGACTGTCCCCGTGGCGATTACCGCCATTTGATTGATGACTGCGTCCCAATAATATCTCAGCCTCACCTGTAAAAGCTTACTTTGGTCCGTTGGTTTCATGGACTCAATATCAACATCTATTTAATCCAAAATTTGGCAGGTTGCCGCCTGACCCCGAGTTAAGCAAATTAATCGACGCTACGTTCCTAGCAGACTATCTTTTTAATGGCTGTAAACGAAAAGTTATTGCATGAGCTAATGATGGTAGGATAAAAGGAATCATTATGCGCTATCTGAAATGAATCTTTCAGGTAGTCGTGGATTTAATTCCCAAACGTATAAAATTTATCTCGGCTTGAAAAACTACAACAAAATGCACAGAGGCCACTCATGAATAGGCGTAAGACCATCAATAATAAGCTTCCGTTAACCTGCCTTATGGCGGCTATAGCGATAACCGGTTGTGCCACGACTACGCCTAAGGAAGCCGCTGAAACTGATCCTTGGCAAGGATGGAATAAAGATACGCAGGCTTTTAACGACGGCTTCGACAAACACGTATTAAAGCCGCTTGCTATCGGTTATTTGAATGTTACCAATGACGCTGTCGATAAAGGCGTCACCAACTTTTTTAGTAATATTAATGATGTAGGCGTCACTATCAACGATGTTTTACAACTAAAACTATTGCAAGGCGGTATGGACATCAGTCGATTCCTTATCAATACAACTGCCGGAGTCGGGGGGGTTTTTGACTGGGCTGAAAAAATTGACTTGCCTAAACACAATGAAGACTTTGGCCAAACCCTAGGCTATTGGGGAATACCGTCAGGGCCTTATCTGGTACTGCCGTTTTTCGGTGCAAGTACGCCCAGGGATACCGTAGGCTTACTCGGCGATGCCTTTTTGGATCCTTTAACCTATGTCTCTATCTTTGGCGGTTTTGCGGGTAACATCGCGACAATAGGTACCAGTGCCCTGGATGTGGCGGATTATCGTGCCGGTGTTATGTCCAGCGAAAAGGTACTCAAAGAGGCAACCGATGGCAATCGCTACGATTTTATAAAGAACACCTATCTACAGCATCGTGAATATCTGATATACGACGGTAACCCGCCGAATGTAGATGATCCCTTGGATTCCGACGAAAGCGGTGCCGGCGACACTGGTAATGGCTCTAAAATCAAAGACAAAAACGACAATAACCATAACCTTGATTTAAAAGCGCCTGACGAGAATCAGTAATAGGCCGCAACTCAAATACCGGCTCAGTCGTATTTCGTGTCATCAACGGATGCCGGAACGCAGAAAAGCTGTTGCTCAACCGGCACGCTGAGCTCATCTCGGCAAATCATGTTAATAAACGGCCTGCCGGAGCCTAATTCGGCAATCAAACTTCCATGAGCTGGCAGTGATGAGAAATTCGGTTTATGTGATTAGCTATTTAATAGCTTCGATGAAGTGCATGTCTTAATGTATAAATGGCGCGCCCGAGACGATTCGAACGTCCGACCACAGCCTTCGGAGGGCTAACTGGAGCATATCTTTAAATGACAGCAACGTTTATTAAATCACTTAAGTTTATGATATACAAATAGATTTTATTTTTTACTCGGAAATTTAATATCAATTTGTGTGATTTAACGATACTTAATATTGCCAGCTGGTGTCCACCTACCGCCACCCTAACAGAAGACATATTTGACCACATCCCCATCTCTTATAAAAACAAAAGCACGATTTTTTGCTTCATGCCAATCTATCCTGAAATATGTATCTGACCGGGAAGTTGATGACTGAGTTGCCAACTCGCTCTCTGTTCAATTGAATTCGACAAAGACCTCGTACGATGATGAAGCAAACATTAATTTGTATAACAACGTGGAGAATTTGCCGGCAAACAGGAGCGTAACAATTGACCATGAAAATCAATCACATTGTTTAAGGTTCACTGACTATAAGGTCAGTAAAACTGATTCTAAAAGTAATAACTATTGCGCTCTGATTTGCAATAATGGCGGCTAAAAGTGGTGTTAGCTATTACTTAGAAAATATTCACATTTTTGCTGACGCTTGCTGAGCTTTCTTAAAAAATATTCCAAGTCAAATACTTTCATCGCTTCATTAAGCAATCACAATAAGTAAACGAACTTCGAATCTAAATCAACCTTAGCCGACAATCACCAACCAGTCGGTCAGATAGGTCATTTTTACTGACAGGTTTTCGCCTAAAACTTTCAGCATGTCGTCCGACTCACGCAAATTGATACGGCCATTGATTTTGAGTTCGCGCAACGCATTGTCCTTGTAAATCACCAAGCCGGTTCTGTAGCGCCGGATCTGGCTAATGACGCTTTCCAGAGAGGCATTTTCAAACACCAGAAAACCATTCACCCAAGAAGTTGACAGTGCCGAATCCAGTAACCGGATTTCGCCCAGCCCTGCTGCATTGACCGATACCGTCTCGTGGTCATGCAAAATCTGCGGCTGTTTCAAGGGGCCAAGGTCAGCCACTTCAACCCGGCCGGACACGACTTTGACTTCATCGCCATTGCCCTTTTCATGCACGAAAAACCGGGTCCCCAACACGCGGGTCGTAGAATGATCGGCCTGGACAATAAACGGCCGGTTGGGGTCAGGTTTAACCTCGAAGTAAACCTCGCCCTTCAGCAGTTCGACCTTGCGTTGCGGGCCATCCATGCTGACTGCGATGGCGCTGTCGGTGTTCAGCATCGCGGTAGATCCGTCATCTAAATAGACGGCTTTACGCTCGCCCACTTTGGTTGAATAATCGCCTTGCATCAATATCGCCAGTTCGCCATGGAACAACCAGGTTAGCACCAGACAGGCCGCCATCGCCAACGGCAGCTTGAAATTAGAGCGGGGCGTCTTTTTCCGCGGTTCTATGCGGTGTTTTTGCGCGGATTCACCCAACGCTTGCAGCAGGTCTGTATCACTCCACAACCTGCTGATTTCATTAAACGCGTCGCGATGCGCGTCGGCCTGATTCAGCCAGCGCAGAAATGACGTTTTTTCCTCGCTGGTGGCATTGTCGGCCCGTAGCCGTATAAACCAAGCTACCGCTTGCTCGTCAATGTCATTATCAAGCTCGGGTTCCAAACCGTTCGTGTCGTTTTTCTGTTTCATAGATAACTACTCAGTTTCTGCATAGAAAGCTCTCCGTAGCCCAGAAACGCAGCCGGCAAAGCCATTCCACGGAAATTAGCCGTCGAAATCGCGAAATAGTAGCGTTTCATAATGTTCATTCTACCTAAATACTATCGATTATTATATTCCGCCTGGACTTTTACTGGTCATGCGGCTGTAACAGCAGCATGTGTTCGGACTTTCCTGCCGTCAGCGCCATCGGCAAGCCCTTTAGCCAATAGTTCTGCTGATCCCGGTAATATTGCGATAACGGATGTCCCGACTGTCCGCCAGGCATATGCAGAATAGCGTCATCAAAATGGCCCGGCGAGACCACCAGCCGCTCGCTGGCTCCGAATCCAAGCCCTGCCACGCGAACGCAAAAAGCGCAACCCGGCAGAGGGTCTTCCGGCATATCAAGAAATCCGCTCAGTATCGGCAAAGCCTTGGAAAACGGATGCGATTGCTTAACCTTATTCAACCTGCCCCAGTTCAATGCCATTAACGCCATACCCGGCTGCCGGGTTTGTACCTGCTGTATGCTGTGTTTCAACTGGCCAATAATAAAGTCGTCCCAGTTCCGGTAATGAGCTGCATCGGGCAATGTCTGCGGCAGTTTTTCATTCAGCAGGGCCTGCAATGGCGTATCGATATAAGTCCAGTTATAACTGAAACTCTTATCTGCCTTCCGGCTGGCCGCCAAAAACTGCGTAAATACCCCTTCGATCAATTGCTTGCGGAACTCGACCAGCAACGCAAAGCCGAGGCTGTCGGCATCGGCCCGGCCATTCCAGGCCAGCAGATAGTCGCGCGCCTCGGCCAGATCGGGCTGAGCCGCAACCGCTTCATTGGTTAGGCTATTCAAGGCCAACTGCTGATAAAAAACATAAAACTCGCTTTCGGTATCCAGTTGCAGATCGAACATGGCCCATTCGCTGAACTGCGGCATTTGCTTAAGCTGCTGAGTAATCCTGTAAGCGCGGTACCCGTTACCGAACTGGTGGCCTATCACGTACGGATAGTTTTTGCCGAATCGGCGGTCGTTGGCCGATGCCAGAATGCCTTCGGGCGGGTTGATGACGCGCGGTAATTCCCCGGGTTCGACATAGCCGTTCCAGCCGACGCTGCCGTCCGCCCAGGAGCGGCTGGCCAAACCGTCGTTGCCGAAGCGCGTGGGGATTTTGCCCATCAGCGTCCAAGCGATGCTGCCTTGGTCGTCAGCCAATAAAACATTCAACTGCGGGCCGCCGCTACTGTTGACGATTTTGACCGCTTGCTCCAGAGTTTCGCCTTGTTCCAAATCCAGCAAATTGAGATTGAAAGCATCGGCATCCAGCGCCACCCAATGAATTGCCACCGGCTGATCCAGCAACGGCTGGTGGGCGACCGGCCCCCAAAGCGTCTGCTTAACTACGATCCGTTTAGCTTCACTGCCTTTGATGGCGATGGTTTCAGGATATTCGTCGAAGCGCCGCCATTGATCGCCGACCCGGTATTGATCGGGATTGCCAGGATCGATGTCGAGCCTAACCAAATCCAGGAAATCGCCGGTCAGATTGGTTGCCCCCCAGGCGATATGCCGGTTGCTGCCGGCAATTAACAAAGGCGTACCGGGCAACGCCAAACCTGCGGCGTACGTCCCCTCGTAATTCAGCTCGATTCGATACCATGTATTGGGTACCGGCAGGTTCAAATGCATGTCGTTAGCCAGAATGGCCCGGCCATCCTTGGTCTTTTTGCCGCTGACTGCCCAGGCATTAGAACCGGCCATTAAGTCGGACTGCTGAACCAACTGCGCCAACGCGGCCTTACCCTCTCCCTGATCAGCTAATGCGTTTGCCAAAGCCGCGACCGGAATTGCCTGCGCCGGACGCAACGATTCGGCCTGATTTTGCAGCTGTTCGGTGTAAAAATCAGTATCCGGCGTCAAAAAACGCACCACCGCATCCGGCAAGGTTTTTTCCATAACGCTCAGCATGCGTTCGCCGCGTTCGGCCCCGGCGGTCAAGGTCTCGCACATACCTAATATCACCAGCAGGCTATCCTCAGGAGTCCAAGGCTCCGGCTGGTAACCCAAGACGGTAAACTCGAAAGGCAATTTGCCGGATTCCGCCATGTAGCTGTTGACGCCATCGGCATAGCTTTGCAGGTAATGCCGATGGTCCAGCGGAAGTTTTGCCGCTATCGCTTTAGCCAGCCGATGAAAACTGTAGGTTCGGGCCTTGATGTCGCTTTCCAGCGCCATATCGCCAAAGATTTCCGCCAAGCGCCCGGCGCTTTTACGCCGCATCAGTTCCATCTGGAACAAACGGTCACGGGCTGTGACATAACCCAGCGCACGAACCGCATCCGCACGGTTAGCTGCATCGATGACCGGAATACCGTGCGTATCGGTACGGATGCGGACCTCAGCCGTAAGCCGATCCAGCTTTGCCGTGCCGTCCAGTTGCGGCATGGCCTTATGCAAAATCCAAAAGCTGCCACCGACTGCTATCGCCGCCACGCTTGCCAGCGCCAAGCTGCTATACAAGATACTTTTTCGAATATTCACTGTTGTCATCCTGTTGCTTAACCGATTGAGCCATATACTTTTAACTGTAGACTTGTAGCGCTCACTCATTCGGCTGTATCTGTCGATCCGCCGCTATAGGCTTTCCATGGATATAATCCGGCCTTCCTCTAACTTGATACATCGATCCGCCAGGTAGAAATAACGATCGTCATGGCTAATAATCACAGCTGTTTTGCCTTGAACTTTCAAGGCTGGCAGCAGTTCTGTATAAAATAAATGCTTGAATTCAGGATCCTGGTCCGCTGCCCACTCGTCGAATACGTAAAAAGGCCGGTCTTCCAAATAAGCAACCAGTAATGCCAAACGTTTGCGCTGGCCTTGCGATAAATCCACCGACGAAAAACAGCCATTCTCAATCTTCACTTTATGATGCAAATGCAGGCGCTGCAAATAATCGTCAATCAGGGCATGATTGTTCCGGTCATCAATCCCGTACAGCTCGTCAAACAAATAAAAATCCGAAAAAATCACCGAGAAGTTTTGCAAATAATCATCCCGATTAAGGTCGTCGACAACCTCGCCGTTCCAGCGGATAAGCCCCTGCTCCGGCGTATAGAGCCCAATCAGCAACATCGCCAGGGTAGTCTTGCCGCTACCGTTGCCGCCGACTAAAAACACCATCTCTCCAGGCTTAAAGTCCAGGTCGATAGGCCCCAAGATAAAATTGCGGTTTTCCTTTTCCCGATGAAAACTGTGCGTCACGCCCTGCAGCGACAACGCTGAAAAGTTTAGACCGGTCTCTATTTTTTCAGGCGCATTGGGCTGTGACGCCTGTCTTTTTAGCCGGTCACCGAGTTGTCGGACTTTTTGTAACGACACCTTGGCGCCGCTTAAAACCGGCAAGCTGGTGGTGAGTATGGTCAAAGGCGACATCATGAACAAAAACACCAATGCATAACCGCCGATCACATGCCGGTCGATAACCTGCCAAACCGGAAAAACATAGAGGATCACACCTATCACCAGATAATACAATAACTGCGCCCACTGGTTTGCCAGCGAATAAGCTACCGCCCCTCGAAAAGAATGTCGACGATAGGCTTCGGCGCTGGCCGCCAGGGACTGGGCCATAAACGCTTCGCAACGCTCCCGATGCAACTTCAACTCACGAACGCCTTCCGTCAACGCCCGAAAACCGCCGCTAAGCACATCATATTCCTCCCTCGCCTTGAGTACGGCTTTCTTCGGCCATTCCCTGAACAAGCTGGAAGTCAACACCCCGAAGACAATAACTCCGCCCAAAACCAGGGACAGGTGCCAGGACAACCAAGTCAGATAGACCATGCAGCCCGCCACGATCGCAAAATTAATGCACACGACCGGCAATAATTGGCTGGCATTGGCTATGGCTGTGATGTCCTCGGTTAGATGAGCCAGTAACGCCGACTTGCCGATCTTTTGCAGGTAAGGATAAGGAGCGGACAGAATCAAGCGGCTGATGTGGATGCGTAGATCGCAAACAATTCTTGCGCTGAGCCGTTTGAGCAGATAATGGGACAGAAAACCGCTAGACAACGCCGTAATAGAGAAGCCGCCAAACAGCCAGGGCAAAAGCTTGGCATCCAAGGTGTTCGACAATGACGCATTAATCAACGCAACCAAAGCCGCACTGCTTAAGCCGCTGACAATGCCAGCCAGCAGTATGCCAACAACGGTTAACCCGGAAGAGCGACACAAAAAAACTAACATAAAATATTTCCTTTAAGCTCGCGGATACGATTGCACAATACGTTAGAACAGATTATCGTTATGCCGCATATTAGGGCTCAAAACCAAATCAGCCCGTTAGTAAGACGCCTTGAGCCTGTATTAACCTCACCTGCCCCGCAAAAAAAAATATTGCCTGACCAGCAGCGGATCCATTGAACACCGCTAAGCGCCTATATCTCGAGCATGGCACGCTCCTACATCGCTTTACTTAATGGCAGTATTCCATCATCTGCCCGCTCATGCCGCCTTTAATTAAACTGAGTTATTTAACACACTTAATATGCGTCATATGCCGTTCCTTTTAAAACCGCTCCTTGCTGTTTTCGCTAACTCATTGAAATAACTAGCCAACCAGCATGGCACGCTCATTGCTTAGTCAAACATAGCCAGACGAATAAACTCAGGACATTTAGCCCTCTTTGAGAACGCCACAAGCATACATAACAACAGACATAAACATGCTACGGGAGCAATGTTCAACGGCTTACTCGACCCATTACAAAACGCTTACCTGTGTAGCAATATAGCCACTGCTAATAATTAAATATGAATCATGGCATCACCTATGTTCAATCAATCTAATACCCATGGCGTTTCGGCTAACAGCCTAAGCAAATCGCTAACGCTGTTAGCCCCAAAAAGCCGAATCCACCCTAGTCCCGATGACTAAATAACAACAAGGTAAACATTCTTAATATCAACAAAGAGGGATTTGAACTTGAACGCAGAAGCCATTTATTTAAATCACCAGTCCGAATTGCAGTTTCATTTGGCCCGGATTGTCAACTGCCCGGATATTGCCGCCGACCTTGCGCAAGAAAGCTTCATTATTTTTCTCCGCGAAGCGCAAAAACAAACTATCGAGCATCCGCGCGGTTTTCTGTTCAGGGTTGCAAAAAACCTCGCATACGATCACATCAAACATCGAAAAGTGACGGAAAATTACGCGCAAACGAAAGAACAATCCCTCCCCCCCCCTATCGAGTTCCCTTCCACAGAAAAACTCGCGTCCATTGATGAAAAATTGACTAAGATCAAGCGGATACTGGATGAATTGCCTTTGTGCACTCAGGAGATATTTGTCCTGAATAGAGTCTACGGCATGACCTATGCCGAAATTGCCAAAGAACGCGGCATATCCGATAGTGCCGTTGAAAAACACATGGCCAAAGCCCTGTTGCACTGTCGTAAACAATTCAAAATTCAACAACTGGACCAGTATGACAACTGAGGTGCTTTGCCGTTTACATCGTCTACAACACGGAAACATCAAAACACCCTGCCGATCGCTCGGTCGGCGGAACGCGTTAGAATTACAGCAACGGAGAACAACAATGGCTTGGAACGACGAAGATACCACCATTTACCAGGTTGTGGTCAACCACGAAGAGCAATATTCGATTTGGCCCGAATACAAAGAACTACCGGGGGGCTGGCGGACAGCCGGCAAAACCGGCAACAAACAGGAATGTCTGGATCACATCAAACAAGTCTGGACGGATATGCGCCCGTTAAGCCTGCAAATACACATGCAACAAACGGCATCGCAATAGTCAGCGAAAACAGCAAGACGGGATTTGCATCCCGTCTGATTTTTTCAAGTTAAAACCCTCCCCCAAACAGCAACCTACCGAATTCAAGCGCCATCAACACATTGCCATCCCCGGTTATTTCGCCACGCTCATAAGCATTGACGGCGGTTTTCCTGCCTTTGATCAGCTCACAAAAGACCTTGTATGTTGTGGCGATTGTGCAATCACTGGGCTTATCGTCTTCCGCTAATGTCAAATCGCCGCCTTGACTCTCAATGATCCAAGCACCTCCCTTTAAGCCGGTTATCGCCAATTTGCAGGTACCTTGTAATTGGCCGAATTTATCCCGGCCGGCAGCCGCATTTGGTAACAATACATTCTGAAAAAAATCGTTCAAATCCAGATCCGGAAGCGCCTGTTCATCATCGCCTTGTTGCTCGGCATATTGGGCTTCCACGGTCGGATAACCTAACTGCTGGTGAAGCGTGTCAATCTCAGCCATCAGGTCATTCGGAATTGCCGTAAATGGAATCGCCGTCCCGTTGCCCACGGAATCCTTGTTGATCTTATCGGAAAACCAGACTTTCACGTCGCCGTCACCCTGGTCGTGAGGCACTTTAAAAATCGACTCGATTAAACGTTCGTCCCAAGGCTCGTCGAGAAAGCCGAACAATTTTGCCAAGACACGTTCCGGCTGCAAAACCAGCGCTTCATAGTTAACCCTGAAACACTGGTCGGCATGGGAGCGCTCGAATGCCATCAGTTTGCCGATCTTATCGAGCCAGTTCTCCATCATTGCCGCGACAAGGTTGGTCGGGCGTTTCTGCACATAGGCGGCCAATTCCGGCATATACCCCAACGGACTAAATTTAATGCTCGAATAAGCGACATCCAGGCAATTGCGGTATAAGCAGATATATTTGGCCTGGGGAAAAACCTTTGTCAGTATCTCCAGATATTCGACATTCACCGTCGATTTTTCGCACCATCTTGTCTTGCCTTTGCCTTGGGCGTAGCGGCCCAGCAGGTCTGTCACCACACGCCGGGTTTCATTGATTGCCAGTTGCTCCCTTTGCCCCTCGGTTTCGATATCCGGTAATTTTCCCAACGAATAATAAGCCGTCGTATATAAATTGGCGCATAACGGGCCTAAGTTCAAATGTCCCGGACTGCATAGATTAGGATGGGTATCGACAATGCAACGCAGCATGGTCGAACCGGAGCGGACACAAGATAAGATAAAAATCGGTTGATTGAACAATTCGTTGTTATTTGTCATTTTTAAATGTCCTGTTGGATGGATGTCCAGCCATCGAGTCAATGCTTGTTCCTCTAACTAGCCGGGATAATTGTTTGATTTTTCGGATGACAGCCTATCTGTAGCAGGCCAGGTAAAACTCACTGGTTATCGGCGGCATGAGTCAGCCGCTTAAACTCATGCCCCTGGTAACTGTGCGCCGGAACCGTTAGCGCAGCGCTGATGCCACGGCCAAAATCCAATTCGAACAGAGCCCAGGCGCCAGCCGGACCATATTCTTCCGGCACAGACAAAAATATCCCGGCACCGGTCGATGAAGAAACAACCTTGGACACATCGATGCCGAGTCCGACGCCGACAGCTTTTACAAAACTTTCCTTCCTTGTCCATAGCCGATAGAAATAATCGTCTTTGCCGCATTCGGGCAATTCGTTCCAAAAATAGCGCTCGGATTCGGCAAAGCAGATAGCGGCGATTGCGATACAGTCGACTCTGCCGTTCCAAACTTCAATATCGACGCCTATCCGATCATCCGTCCCGACAGCCACCAGCATCTTATTTTCGGAATGCGCTAAATTGAAACTCACGTCATGGTCCAAGCCCTCGATAGCGACAACCGGCTTTCCAAACACCTGTTCCGCATAACTTATTTGTTCGGGGGGTAAACCCAGATACTCCGACAGGATCAGCCGGAGTTTCCCATGGCTTGCTACGTAACGCCTGCGATGTATCGTTTGCACAAAACCCAAGGCTTTTTCTTGTTCATTCTTATCGAGCAACGACCAGTAATACCGATACTGTTCGTCCGTGACGGCTAATTCTTCCAGCCATAAATCAATAATCATCGGCCACCGTTCAGCGCAGAAAGAAAAAAATGCCGTTAAACCTTTCAGGCTTTTATACCCAAAGGGCATAAGTTTCGTTTGAGCAGGCAAACTGCTCAACTCAGCTTTAAAACCTGGAAGGTCTGCCTCGCGGCCTGTTTTTCGCTTAACGTTAGGGACGTGGGTGAGCTTGGCCAGATACCGTGGCGTCTCTCCGTGCTAAAGCTTCGGCTGCCGGAATTCCTATCTTTGATATACCCAACGCTAGCTTCGAGCCCCAAAAAGCGTTAGCTACAGTCAAGAAAAAAGCAACCGCCCAAAACTCATTAATAGTGCAGTATCGTCAATGCCAGTCGCTTTAATTTCCCCTTGTAGAAAGGCTTCTATCGCGTCCCTCTTGCCATGCACCATGTCCAACAACAAGCTCGCCGGCAAAGCCAGTGTAAAATCCGCGTTAAAATCGCCTTGTTTAATCACGACTTGCCGGCCGGATAAATCGACAATCAAAACGTTATCGAACTCGCCTTTGACAATGACTTTCCACACGCCACCCAGCAACGGAAATAAAGCCCGGTTCCTACTGATTGCATCCTTAAGCCGGTTTTCAAACAGTTCCCTAACCGCATCGTCCGCTTGGGCGTCATGCCGCGCAACCCGGGTATCCTGGGAATAATAATTGTCCAACGGGACATACCCCAGGTCGTGAAGCAAGTCATCAATTGCGTTTAAAAACTTATCCGGGATTCCCGAACGCGGCACTTCCAAGCCTTTTCCTACCGAGTTTTGCCGGATCGTACTCGATAAAGTCGCCTTGCCGTCGCCCTCGCCCACATCATGCTCGGATTGAAACACCCGCTCCAGCAATCCGTCTTCCCAGTCCACATTTAAAAAAGCGAACATAGGCCTTAGCGTTACTTCGGGCTGCATTACGATAGACTCGTATTTCACTCGGAAGCAACGATCCGCATGCGCCGCTTCAAAGGCCAGAAGCCTTGCGGTTTTTTCCAACCAGTTCTCGGTCATGGCGGCAATAATGTTGCCCGGGTTTCTATGCACATAAGGCACATGCTCGGGAAGGAAGCGGTACTTACTCAAATTGATGCTGGAATGGACTACATCCATGCAATGGCGATAGAGGCAAATATATTTGGCATCGGGGAAGTGGGTATCCAACAAAGACAAATAATCCAAATTCATAGGCGTTTTCTCGCACCAGAATTGCTTGCCTTTGGCCTCTATATAACAAGACATTATCTTAGAAACGACCTCCCGGGTTTCCTGCACTGCAAACTTCTTTTGCGCTTCTTCATTCAAACCCGGCTCAGTCTGAGCAATCGTCCCTGATACCATACGGTTTAGGCTTTCCAGGACATTGCCCAGATACAAATGACTGGGGCAAGCTATCTTTGAATGGGTATCGACAATATAACGGAGCATTGTCGACCCAGAACGTTCGCATGAGAGAATAAATATTGGGGCAGGATTTTTATCCATATTTTCACCGTATTGTTGTTAATTCCACTTTGCCTTACTTGCCCGAGCCGCCGTATTTCTATGGGCATTTCGCTTTTGCAGCCAGCGAATTACCCCGGTCACATACAAAACCGGGCAAGCCAAGCCGGTAAGCAACACCAGAATCCGTCCCGTCCAACCGAAAGCGTGGCCGCTGTGCAACGGCCATTGCCAGTCCAGGAAAGCATCGCCAGCACTGCCGGTTCCCCTATCGTAGACGCTGAGTATTTCGCCGCTGTATTGGTCGACGGCAAAATCGCGATAACCGGTGAACCGGCTTACCTCGGTTACGTCGTTTTTCATAATCTTGTAGACATCGGCGCTGTTTTTCGGCGCGTCGAGCATCCACAACTTACCGGCGGGGGAGTGTTTCTCCACAACGGCTTCCACTGCCGAAACGCCGATCGCCTGCCGGCCAGCCTGCGGACTGCTGTGAATCTCTAGCGGAATAGAGCTAAAAGCACCGGGACGCTTAATCGGCGAGAACAATTTGACCAGCACGTTGACCTGGTCCGGCAGATTAAAATAAATGCCGGAAAACAACACCGGCAGCAGCACTATGGCCGAATAAAAACCGGCAGTTTTATGCAGGTCGAAGTTAAAACGCACGGCGCCGACATGGCGCTTGAAGGTTAAGGCCTGTTTGAATTTGCCGGTCAGCGGCCACCAGACGATCAGGCCGGTCAACACCGATATGATTGATAACGCTGCCAAAATTCCGTTGAGAACGCCGCCGCTTTTGCCCAGCAATAAGCACCAATGCAGTTGCATAATAAAACTGACGAAAGGCCGCCCCCAGTAGCGATCCTTAGGATGCCAGAGCTGTAAGCCCTGGACCTGAGCCGTATAAGGATCAACGAAAATATAATAACCGTCGCCGTTGTTCGCTTGGCTTTCATCCCTGACAAAATACAGCAGCTTGTAGGCGACATCGGGTTTGCGGGGGTAATACATCTTGAAAAAACGGCTACCTTGCGGCTTAGCCGATTCTGCCGCCGCAATAATGTCATCCGAGCTCTGCAACTTTTTTCGGTTTTCCGGCAGTGTCGAAACCATAGCCAGCTCAGGACTTAAACCTTCCTGCATTTCCTGATAAAACACCAGCATACCGCCGGTCAAGCCGACTACGGCCAATATCGCCCCAGCAATCAAGCCAAGATACAAATGCACATCCAGCCACAATTTACGCCGGGCTTTAAGCCTTGCCAAACGCATGGCATTCAACTCCTTAGCAATAGTCATTTCTCCGTCAAGTAAGTTAGCAATGGGTTGTTTCATCATTTTTTGAGGCTCTGTATCGGCCAACAAACATGTTGGGTTACAAAAAGTCTGCAACCCAACACAGCTCTGTTTTTAATATTCCACTCGGATGGATCCCATGACCGCCCTGGGCGAGCCGTAGAACGATGCTGTCGCGCCGTTACTGCCGATGAAATAGCTTTTGTCGAGCAGATTATCCAAGTTGACCTGGGTGGTGACTCTAGCGTCTCCTACTTTCATCCCATAACTGGTCATCAGGTTTAACGTCGCATAGCCCGGCAATTGATAAGTATTCGCCGAATCGCCTTGGCGCTGTCCCGCCGCAACAACGCCGCCGCCAATTTTAAGTCCTCGCAGCTCCTTGTTCTGGAAGTCATAAGTAGTCCATAGGCTTCCGCTATGTTCGGGAGCCATCGGCAGCCGTTTGCCCTGCGTGCCGATACCGCCATTAACCCCGATATCCTTGGTAACCTCAGCAAAAGGAGTAAAGGCGTAAGCGCCGATTAATTTTAAACCGGGCAGAATTTCGCCTGTCGCTTCAAACTCGATGCCGCGGCTTTCCGCCTCCCCAACCGTCAGGAAATGGAGGCCGTCAAGGTTCGCAGGGTCGGGGACCGGCATATTTTGTTTAGTCAGATCGAAATAAGCGAGGCTGGCAGTCAAGCGGCCGTCCCAGAACTCCGTCTTCGATCCCAACTCCCATTGTTGGCCTCTCTGGGGGCCTAAATTTGCGCCAAGATTATTGCTGGTGTAATTGGATTCCCCGAAGTTTTCAGTATAACTGCCGTAAAGCGAAAGCCATTGCATAGGCCGCCACAGTAAGCCGCCGCGTGGGCTGACCCCGTCGTCTTTTGACAGTTTGTTAAGGCGGTTATTGACGTCGAACTGAGTCTCGGCATCGTCATAGCGCACGCCGGCCAGCGCAAACAGATTGAAAGGCAGTTCCACTTGGTCTTGTATGCTGTAGCCGTCCCAGGATTGGGAAAGTTTCTGCGGTATGAAGCGCGCCGGATTGGTTCTCGGCCCCGAGACCATGTAAGTCGGCCTGAAAACATTGAACGCGGCCGGCGCAGAGTAGGCGGTTGGGCTGGATCCGAAATTACGGTCGCTATCGAGCTGGTAATGTTCATAGCTCATCAGCAAGGTGTGTTTAAGAAAGCCTGTTGAGAACTTGCCGGTCAGATTGAGCGTATTGATATAGCGTTGCGAACTTGAATCATTCAGGCCGTAGAAATTGCGCACTAAATTGCCGTTGGCTTGCGCCCCATTGAAAGTGACGCCCGCCACATTCCAGTCCAAAAATTCCGAACCGAAACGGTTTTCCACTTTCCAGTTGTCACTAAACGCATGGGACAATCTCAGAAAAACGCCGGTGCGGTCGCCTTCGTTCCTGTTGAACTCCGGCTCGTTCAAGGCAAAGCTGCGCGGTACCGGTGCAGGACGGTTGCCTAATGCAGGAATACCGTGATCGATCGGATCGTTGAAGTGCAAATACTCAAGTTCAAGGCCGGCGTTGGTTTTCGGGCTGATTTTCCAAGTCAACGTGGGCGCAACAAAGACCCGCTCGCCATTGACGTTATCCTGGAAAGAACCCGAATTCTCATAAGCCAAATTGACGCGATAGAGCAGGCTTTTATCGTCTGTAACCGGGCCCGTGGCATCGGCGGTGGTGCGGTAAAAATCGAAAGAACCGAATTGTTGCTGCATCGAGTAATAAGGCGTGTCCAGCGGCTGTTTGGTAACCAAATTCACAACGCCGCCCGGTTCCGAGCGGCCAAACAGAATAGAACCCGGCCCTTTAAGCACCTCCACCCGCTCCAGATTGGCCGTGTCGCGTTTTGTCGTGCCGCCGCCGCCAATAACCGTCGGCAAACGGAAACCGTCCCGATAATAGGCGTTATTGGCAAAGCCCCGGATATAAGACATGTCTTGCCCCCCGCCATTGCCGGGACGCTGAATGACGCCGGCGACATTGGTCAGCGCCTTTTCGACCCTGACCACCTGTTGATCTTCTATAACCTGGCTTGGAACCACCTGAACCGAGAACGGCGTCTCCATAATCGGGGTGTCGGTTTTGGTCGCAGTTGTAGCGTTAGGGCGCGTGTAGTCGGTATTGTAAGGATCGGTAGAGTCGTAAGTTGCTTTACCGTTCACCGTCATCGGTTTCAAGGTGACGGTGTCCGGTTTAGGATTTGCATCGGCCACCTTCTGCAAAGTTACGCCATTGCCCCCGGTCAATCGATAGGTCAATCCGCTTCCTTTCAATAGCTCATTCAGGCCTTCTTGTACACTGTAATCACCTTTAAGCGGCTTGGCTTTCGATCCAGCCACCAAAGCAGCAGGATAGCTTAATTCCATACCCGTTTTCTCCGCGAAACTGTTCAATGCGGAAGCCAAATTGCTGGAAGGCTGGTCAAATTGAATTTTTTGGGTTTTGTCCGCTTCCGAAAACACCGGCGCTGCATGACAACAAGTTAAAATAAAAATCCCTTTTACAAAACACGTCCTGATCTTTTCTCCAGGGCTCTTCTCAATTTCACGGGGAATAAAGCCCTTATTTTTATTTTTCATTCTGGAATTTTCCTTAGTCGTCCCGTGTTCACGGGGTAAGTTCTTAAAATACAGAACCTATGCTTGCAGATATTGTTATCGGTACCATCAATGTGTTTACCATCAGTAGACGAGCAAGCTTGAAATCCACCTCACCTGTAAAAATCATTTTTTAAAATAATGGGGAACTATTCGGCAGAAAAATCAATTGCGCATTTCAAATACCGTCTGCCATAAGCGCAATGACACAGTAGCACCGGGCCATGCCCGTAACATCAGGACCGCGAGTTGTAATTTGCCAGGTCATCATCGCGGGCTATGACCCGCTCCTGCAGCGCTTAACTTAACGGCATTGGGTGTCAAATCCGTTCATCCATTCAAGTTCTATTTCTTCGTATCTTCGTGGCGCCCTTTTACAACGAATCGGCATCAACTAATAATCCTCCGGTTCCAGAATAAAGCCGCTACGCAGAAAATATGCCTGATAACGCGCCAGCAATCCGCTATCCAATAACGCGCAGTCAATATCCAACCTGACTAAGACGGCCCTGGTCGCTCTGCAATCGTAGCGGACGGCCTGCTCTTCCAATAACTCAGGCTGTTCATCATCCCGATCCCGCTCCGAAAACATCGTCAGAAACGGCAACAAGGCGAAATCATGTTGATTGGTCTTGCCGGTCTCCAGCACTTTGTCCGCCCAGTCGCGATAAGGGATGCGCTTCAGGCGATAACCCGCCCGGCTAAAGACGTCGACCAATTCATCGGAATAAGGCGGGACGGGATGGTTTAAGTGGAAACAAGTGCCGACAGAATCCGGCTGCAACGATAACGCAACAATGGCCCGACTTATGTAATCGACCGGCGCAATATCCATGCGGACGCGCTCAACAGGCGCACAGCCCATTTGCAGGCAGGCTTTGATTAAGCGGCACAGAAAATCTTCGGTATTCCAGATACCGCTACGGCTGTCGCCGGAAACGGTGGCAGGCCGGTAAACCGTTGTTTGAAAACCCTTGTCCCTGGCCAAACTGATCAGTTTTTCCGCGACCCACTTACTCTCTGCATAACCGTTGCCCAAATTTTCACTGGCTTTGGGCGCATCGCTTTCCCGATGGCCTTGCGGATGGACGGACGCTTCGGCAAACACAGACAAGGTCGAAATATAATGGATGGCTTTAGCTTTGCGGTGACAGGCAAGCCGCAGCACCGCTTCGGTTCCCGACACATTGGCGGCTTTTAAGGCCGAGTAAGGCTGGATAAAATTGACTAGCGCCCCGTTGTGGTAGATTGCGTCAACCTGCCCGGCTATTTCTTCGTAACGTATTCCAGACAATCCTAACCGAGGCTCGGACAAATCGCCGCACACCGCAATAACCCGGTTCCAATCTATGCCGTCTTGCAAACCGTAATAGCCGGTTTGGCGTTGCAGTCGTGCCAGGGCTTGTTGCTCATCGGCAGCCCTGACCAGGCAATAGATATTGGCCTTAGTTTGCACCAGCAATTCGGCCAGCAAAAACGCCCCAAGAAAACCGGTCGCGCCGGTCAAAAGCAGCGCTTGCGCCGCCGCCACGTCGATAGGAGCGGACGGCAACGGAACAATATCGGCATCAAGCACAGCTTCGGCTTCAAGATCGACCAAAGTTTCCCCGCTTTCTCCGGTGTCGATCAGCCGCGCTTGCGCCGCCAGCGTCGGCATCTCGAAAAAACTTTTCAGCGGCAACTGAACGCCGAACTGTTGTTGCACCGCAACCGGCAACTGGGCCGCCAGCAACGAGTGCCCGCCAGATCCGAAAAAATCGTCATGCCTGCCGACGCGATCGACACCGAGCAGCTCGCGCCAAATCGCCGCCAGAGCGATTTCCGTTGCCGTCACAGGCTCTGTGTAGAGTTTGCTTGCAGCGTCATCCCTATCCGGTTCCGGCAACGCCTTGCGGTCGATTTTGCCGTTGGCGGTCAACGGCATCCGTTCAAGAAACACGACAGCGTCCGGCACCATGTAGTCAGGCAATGTGGCCTTAAGATTCTCCGTTAAGGCATCCGCCGTAAGCGTAGTGCTGCCGACGACATAAGCGATCAACTGCCTGTTTCCGGGCCGGTCTTCTCTAACCCAAACGGCCGCCTCACCCACGCCGGGCTGCGCGATAAGCCTTGCCTCGATTTCGCCCAATTCAATCCTGAAGCCCCTGATTTTCACCTGATCATCGATCCGGCCTAAAAACTCGATGTTGCCGTCCGGGCGGTAACGCGCCAAGTCGCCGGTTTTATACAGCCTGCCCCCGTCAGTATGAAACGGGTCGGGAATAAACTTTTCCGCCGTCAGTCCGGGCCGCCGCCAATAGCCCCGCACGATGCCTGCGCCGCCGATATGCAGTTCGCCCGGTACGCCGACCGGAACAGGGTTGCCGGTGCGGTCCAATATATAGAGCCGGACATTGCTGATTGGCCGGCCTATCGATAGAGGCCTGTCGTAATCGTCACGAGCCGCCAGGTAAACGCTGCTCCAGACCGAACCTTCGGTCGGGCCGTATTCGTTGTAGAGCGGCACCTCCGGCAACACCGCGTAGTGTTGCTTGACGACTTCGGTTGAGCAGGTTTCACCAGCGACTATGGCCATTTTCAAAGTGTGCAGTTTGCTGCCAACTTGTTTCAGCAGCAATGCATAAAAAGACGGCAACGCCAGCAAATGCGATACCCGCCTGCTGGCAATCAAATCGGCCAAGGCTGCCGGATCTTTGGCGATGCCATCCTCCGGCAAACACAGGCAACCGCCCTGCCCCAGCGTCCAGAACAGCCCGGCTACGGAACTGTCGAATGCGAACGAGGACAGCAGCAGATAGGCGCTGACCGGTTCCCGGTAATGGCTAAACCGTGCGGTTGTCGAATGCACGGCGTTGCTATGCGAAACCGTCACGCCTTTGGGCTGGCCGGTCGAACCGGAGGTGTAAATGATATAGGCCGAATCGAGCGGGTGATTGCATGATACTGGATTATCAATCGGCCATAGCTCTATAGCCGCCCAATCGCTGTCCAAGCAAATCGTGTCTTTCGCGCTGTGCGGCAATGCCTCTGCCAACGCTTGCTGGGTCAGCAGCACGGCGATCCTCGCATCATCCAGCATATAGACGATTCGCTGCTCGGGATAATGGGGATCGATAGGCACATAAGCGCCGCCCGCTTTAAGAATGCCCAGCATGCCGATCGCCATCTCCAGCGACCGCTCGACGCAGAGGCCGACCAACACCTCCGGCCCGACACCCTTCGCGCGTAGGTAATGCGCCAACCGGTTGGCTTTGGCGTTGAGCTCGCCATAGCTTAAAGTGCGCCCGCCAAACGCCACCGCATCGGCGTTTGGCGTTTTGATAACCTGCGCTTCGAACAGTGCATGCAGGCTTGGTTCGACCGGACGATCGGCGGCGGTGGCATTCCAGTCTAAAAGCGCCTGCTTGCGCTCAACTTGAGTCAATAAAGGCAATTCAGAAACTCGGCTTCCCGGCCGGCTGACCATGCCGCCCAGCAATGTTTCAAAATGCCCGGCCATTCGGGCAATGGTTTTTTCTTCGAACAATTCCGTACTGTATTCAAAAGTGCAGACCATGCCGTCCGCCGTCTTTGCTATCAGCAAGGTCAGGTCGAATTTTGCCGTAATGCTTTCCTCCTCCATCAGTTGAATCTTCAAACCGGAGATTTCCGGCAGTTCCAGCGGACTGTTTTGATAACTGAACATAACCTGGAAAACCGGGTGATGGCCTAGGTTGCGTTCGGGGTTAAGCTCTTCGACCAATTGCTCAAACGGAAAATCCTGATATTTTTGCGCATCCAGAAGATTGCGCCGCACTTGCGTTAAGAAATCTTCGACGCTCGGGTTGCCGGTCAGCTGCGAACGCATCACCAGTGTGTTGACAAAAAAACCGATCAGCTTTTCCAGTTCAGGCTTATTGCGGTTAGTGGCCGGATAACCGATGCACAGGTCGTCCATGGCACTGTGGCGGTGCAGCAATAAGGCAAAAGCCCCCATCAAGGTCATAAACGGAGTCATGTCCAGCCCCCTGCCCAGCCGCGCAATGCCCTCGCTTAATTCCCGCGGCAAGACAATCGAATAATTTGCCCCCCGGTAGGTCTGGACCGCTGGCCTAGTATAATCCGACGGCAATGCCAGAACTTGCGGCGCGCCGGAAAGCAAACTTTGCCAGTAGCCGCTTTGTTTATCTCGCATTTCGCCCTGTGCGTTCGAGCGTTGCCAACTTGCATAGTCGGCATACTGGATGGCCAATTCCGGCAGCGGTGACTGCCTACCTTCCATGAACGCTTGATAGAGCCGCCCGATTTCGCCGATCAGCAAACGCAGCGACCATTCATCTGAAACGATATGGTGCATACTCAGCAGCAGCACGAATTCCTGCGCTTCTTTCTGCAATAGCGCTATGCGTAACAAAGGCTCGGTTCCCCCCAACGCAAACGGTTTCTGCAATTCAGCCATTATCAGCCGGTCTTGCTCCTTATCCTTGTCCGGCAACAGTAAAGTGCTCAAATCCAGAAGAGACAGAGGCACCCGGCTATCGCTTAACAGGACTTGTACGGTCTGCCCATTCACGGTTCTAAAGGTCGTGCGCAACACCTCGTGCCTGCGCACAACCTCGTTGACACAGCGCTCCAAGATCGGAACATTCAGCCCGCCAGAAATCCGTATTGCTCCCGCCACGTTGTAATTCGGGTTTTCAGGATCGAGTTGTGCCAGAAACCACATGCGTTCCTGGGCAAAGGACAACGGCGAGCCGCCATGCGTATGCCGCTTCGGAATCGCTTCTGGGCGGACTCTGCTTCTATTTTTTAACAGGTTCGAAAGCAGCGCACGCTTCTCAGCAGATAGATTTTCGATTCGTGTGGCAGTGGTGTTCATATCTGGGTGTCTCCTGTAGCTGTCCATTATTTTTGTTTTATCGTTCCACGCTCCGGCGCTCATCGTTAGACGTAAGTTTCTATACCGACAGTCCTAGATCTGGCGTTAGGCAGGAAACATGCCGAGAGATAGACCTTCCAGGTTTTAAAAATCTGGAAGGTCTTAATTGGCCGCATTCTTAACCTATCCCAATCGTTTAAGAACCTGTATAGACCGTTTTGTTCATACCGATAAAACTCCGGTGCGTGGGCTCGATAAATCAATCGTCCAAATGAATCTCGTCCCGTCCATACAATTGCCGAGCATCGGCATAGCCTTTGCATTGACAAGCCGCCAGCACTTTGCCGATTTCTTTGATATAGGCATCATCGTCTTCCGGTTCCAGAGCCATGAAATATTGCAGCCAAGGCTCCCGGCCTATGGCGTAGATATAAACCCGCTCGGCCTGCACTGCATCCAACAAGTTCAAAGCCGCATCGGCATCGCTGCCTTTCGAGCGCCGGGACTGGCAGTGTTTGTGCTCCGGCAGTTTCGGCAGTAGCGGGCCGTATACCCAAGACAATGGCGCACCTATACACTCCATACCCAAAAATACCGTCTGGATAGGCCCGTACTGCGCGCACAGGTTTTCGTACATGCGCTTGTCCAGGCAATTGGAATCGGCGGCAAACAAGATGCGTTGCCCGCCGGCACGGATCAGGTAAGCGCTTTTAGCAAACGGCAGGTCGTTATGCTCGCCAAGAAACGGCGCGGCGACTATTTCGCCACCGGGAAACGGGATCGTATCCAGCGGATCGACTTCGATCACATCGGTAAAACCCAGTTCACGCGCCAGCAGTTTCATTGAAATGTCGCCGTAAAAAATGCCCGAACTTTTCGGCACCACCAGGCAACCGATTTTGTAGCGAAGACGCAGCAGTGTCTCAAACACAAAGTGATCGTGATGGACATGGGTGATCAGTACATAATCGATGCGCGGAGGCAAATCCGCGAAACTGTATCGCTCGATGCCGCCCTCGCAGGGATGCACGGCAATGAATGGATCTATCAAAACAGCCGTGCCGCTATATTCGACCAGTACGCTGGCATGGCCCAAATAACGCACCCGCACGCCGCTGCCTTGCCAAGCCTCAGCCGCTTGCGCCGGTTGCTCGGTCAACAAACCGACCAGCTTTTTATCCTCGGCGGCATCAAGCCCCAACAGCTCCCGGATGTAAACCAAAGGTTGCGGCCGGCTGTCCAGCTTAAACAGCTCGTCGATTTGCGCTTGCGCAAACGGTATTGTCCATTCGATGCTGCCGTCTCCAGGCAGGCGCGGCGTGCTCATGTAATAAGGCCGAGCGCGATCATGCGTCAGGGTGAACAGGCGCAACGATTGCAGGTGTTTGTTGTAATACCGGCTTTTGTAAAACAGGCTTTCGATGCAGCGCACGATGGGGCGGCAATTGTAGTCGTAGAGTAGTTCGACGCAGCCTTGCAGCGACTCCGGCTGCATCGCGTAATACGATTCCAGGCTTTGCCCGGTAGCTTCCCGGTCCAACAGGTTCTGGAAGTCGATCAAATCCTGCGCCATTTGTAGGTTGGCGCCATGCTCGCCGCTCATCCGTTCCAGCATCTTGGCAACGTCCGCCGTCCGCTCGACCGGAATATTGACAAATGGCCCGCCCAGCAACTTGGGATTGGCGCTGGATTTGACATGAATCCCCGGGCTTTGCAGATACGACTCCAGGGTTTTCTTCTGATAATTCAGCATGTGCAAGCTGTACGGCACCGGCGAAAAGGTATGCGGCCAGGCCACCCAGTTGTCGACCAGCGCCTCCACCGCAGTCGAGTCGGCAAGGCGGTACAGTTTTTTTTCATTCATATTATTCTCCAATTTAGCTCCGATTGCCGGAACGTTGCGCGAGTTAGACCTTCCAGGTTTTACGACTGCCATGGATGGCGGAAGTACTGGAGAGCCGCCGGGAGCGGCTCCAGTAAAAACCTGGAAGGTCTGCATATCGCCTGACTCCGGGTAAGCAACTCCCGGAAGGACAATCGCTCCGCAGATACTTGTGTTTAACGATGAGCGCGCTACGCGAGAACAAGAGCGCTATCGGTAACCCGGCCCACGCAGCTAACCATCCAGCATCAAGCTCGCCTCTTCATCGCTGAGCCGTTCCATTTCCGCCAATAGCGCCGACATATCCTCATCCGCCAATTGCCCGAATTGCGCTTGCATAATCACCCCTGCCAATTCCTTAATCGTGGCGTGCTGAAAAATATCCTCCATCGCCAGTTCAATGCCGAAATGCTCCTGGATGCGCGACACCACCTGGATAGCCAACAGCGAATGGCCCCCTAATTCAAAGAAATTCCGGTTCACGCCTATCGCCGTCACGCCCAGGAGCTCGCTCCAGATAGCCGCCAAGGCCTGTTCTATAGGATCGGCGGGGGCGTCGCCTTCGCGGCCGCCAACTGCCGCGCCATAGCTATCGGGCGGCAGCAAGGCTTTGCGGTTGACCTTACCGTTGGCGGTCGAAGGAAACTCGTCCAAAAACACATAAGCCGACGGCTGCATGTAATCCGGCAGGCTTTGCTTAACCGCATCGCGCAAGGCATCTTCCGTCAATGCCCCGTTATCGCGGGCAACCACGTAAGCCACCAGGCGCCGGTTTCCGGGCTGGTCTTCCCGCGCCAATACGACAACCCCGGCCACGCCGGGTTGCTCCGCCAGCTTGGACTCGATTTCGCCCAACTCAATCCTGAAGCCGCGAATTTTCACTTGGTCGTCGGTACGCCCTAAAAACTCGATGTTGCCGTCCGGGCGGTAACGCGCCAGGTCGCCGGTCTTATACAGCCGGCCGCCGTCGTTCCCGAACGGATCGGGGATAAATTTTTCCGCGGTCAGTTCGGGACGCTGCCAATAGCCGCGCGCCACGCCCTCGCCGCCGATATGCAGCTCGCCGGCCACGCCGATCGGCGCCAGGTTGCCGCTACGGTCCAGGATGTACAGCCGGACGTTGCTGATCGGCCGGCCGATCGATAGCGGCCGGTCCAGGTCGTCCCGGTCCGCCCGGTACACGCTGCTCCACACCGAACCTTCGGTCGGGCCGTATTCGTTGTAGAGCGGCACGGCCGGCAATAGCGCATCGTGTTGCTTGACGACATCGGTTGGGCAGGTTTCGCCGGCGACGATGACGGTTTTCAACGTGTGCAGCCAGGTGGCCGGTTGTTTAAGCAGCAACGCGTAAAAAGACGGCAACGCCAGCAAATGCGTGACTCGATGCTTGACGATCAACTCGGCCAAGGCCGCCGGGTCTTTGGCGGCGCTGTCCTCCGGCAAGCACAGGCAGCCGCCCTGCCCCAGCGTCCAGAACAAGCCCGCCACCGAACTGTCGAACGCAAACGACGATAGCAACAGGTAAGCGCCGACCGGTTCCCGGTAATGGGTAAACCGTGCGGTTGTCGAATGCACGGCGTTGCGGTGCGAAACAACCACGCCTTTGGGCTGCCCGGTGGAACCGGACGTGTAAATGATATAGGCCGGATGGAGCGGGTGGTTGCACGAGGCCGGGTTATCTGTCGGCTGTTGCGCGATGGCCGGCCAATCGCTGTCCAGATAAATTTTTTGCGGCACAAATTCCGACTTTTGAATCGCCTCGCCCCAGCCCTCTCCAACAGGAGAGGAAGCTAGCCTTTGCTGGGTCAGCAACAGGCCGATCCGGGCATCGTTCAGCATATAAGCGATGCGCTCGCCCGGATAGTGCGGGTCCAGCGGCACATACGCGCCGCCGGCCTTCAGAATGCCCAACATACCGACCGCCATCTCCAGCGAGCGCTCAACGCAAAGGCCGACCATCACCTCAGGACCCACGCCTTGGGCGCGCAGGTGATGAGCCAGTTGATTGGCTTTGGCGTTCAGTTCGGCGTAGCTCAAGGTACGCCCTGCAAACGCTACCGCAGCCGCGGCCGGCGTTTTTTCCGCTTGCGCTTCGAACAGCGCATGCAGGCTTTGCTCGGCAGGATAATCCGCGGCGGTGCGGTTAAAATCGAACAGCAGTTGCTTGCGTTCAAGTTCCGGCATGATGCCGATAGTATCCACCGGCTGCTCTGGACTTTGTTCCAGCGCCGTTACCAAACCTTCGACCGCGGTACGCAGATACTCGGCAATGCGCGCCGGATCGACCCCGTCCGCGCATTGAACGGTCAAACTAAACCCTTGCCCCAAATCATCGACCGACAACGTCAACGGATAATTGGTGCGCTCCTCGCTGCTGAACACATGCATGCCTTCCCATTCCAGCAACGCATATTTATCCGATACGGCGACCATGCTTGAGTGCCGGTAATTAAGCAGCGCGGTAAACAGCGGCATCGAAGCGGGCACCGCACTACAGCGCTGGGCCAGCGCCAGCGACGCTTGCTCGTGCTTCAGCAATTCGTTCAAGTTGCGATGTACGCCGGCTAGCGTTTCCCGCACCGTCCGGCCAAGTAACGAAACCCGTATCGGCAAGGTATTGATGAACATCCCCACCGCTTTGTCCGCCCCCGCTCCGCCGTGCAAACGCCCAGACAGCACGGTGCCGAACACCGCGTTGGAACGGCCGCTGCATTGCCCCAACACCAAAGCCCAGCCCAGATGGAACAAACCGGCCGGGGTGACGCTGTATTGCCGCGCGCTGCTGCGTATGCGTTGCGCCAAGCCCGGCTCCAACGGCATAACGGCTTCCCCGACTTGGCCGCCGCTGCCTTGCACATTAAGCAGCCCGAACGGCGCAGTCGGCTCGTCAATATCTCCAAGCTGGCTGCGAAAATAGCTTTCGTGTTCCGCTTGGGAAGCCGAGCGCATTTGCGCGATGAAATTCCGGTACGGCTGCACGGCCGGCAGTTGCCCGGCTTGCCCGGTAAGCAACAGCCGGATTTCCGACAAAATCAGCTGTAGCGTATAGTTATCGTCCACCAGGTGATGGTTCAGCATCACAAACCAGCATTCGTCCGATTCGCTATCCTGAATCGCATAGCCCGCCAACAAAGGCGCTTGCTGCAAATCCATCCTGAGTTGCCGCGGATCGGTGCGTTCCAGCAAGCGTTGCGGTATCTCGTCTTTCGCGACCGGCGTCAGCTCTTTAACCGGCAATACCGCACGGCGGTGCACCACTTGCACCGGTTGCGGCAAGCCGCTCCACCGCACCGAACTGCGCAAAATATCGTGGCGGTTGATGACCGTCTGCAACGCGTCCAGAAAAGCGTCAAGACGCGCCCGGTTGTCGAACACGATGATCGAACGGGTGATGTAGGGATCGCCCTGTGTTTCCAGCAAATGATGGAACAGTATGCCTTCCTGCAACGGCGCCAGCGGGTAAATATCCTGGATACCGGCCACGCCCTCCGCCACGCTGTCGATGATCAGGTCTATCTCGTTCTGGGTCAGGCTGACCAACGGCAGCATTTCCGGGGTTATTTTCGCCGCCTCCGGCTTTGCCGTTACCCAGCCGTCCTTGAGCGCGGCCAGCAAATCCTGCTTGTGGGTTTTCAGCCCGTCCATTAATGCCTGGTCCATCGCGCCTTGCGGCGCATGGATAACCAGCTCGCCGTCCAGCTCACTGACAACAATATTTCTCTCCTGCATTGTTGCAAAGACTTCCTGCAAACTCATAACCGAAACTCCTCTAAAGCCGGGTTGCGTAACGATTGCCCGAAATAATCGGGGATTAAATTGGGCGGAATTTCAAAAGCCGCGCCATCGCTTTGGCTATCGGCTATCGCCGCCGCCAGCGACGACATGACCGGGTTCGCAAACACTGCCCGCGGCTCCAATGACCAACCTTCCCGGCGCAAGCGTTCGACCAGCGTCAGCGCCATCAGCGAATGGCCGCCTAATTCGAAGAAATGATCGTTGCGGCCGACGCGTTCCAGCTCCAACAAATCCTGCCAGATGCGGGCCAACGCAGTTTCTATCGGCCCTTGCGGCGCTTCGTAACGATGATGGATCACTGCCTCTTCATCGGGCGCGGGCAGCACGTTGCGGTCCAGCTTGCCGTTGGCGCTCAGCGGCAAGACCGGCAATACGACAAAGGCGCTGGGCAGCATGTAATCGGGCAAGGTCTCGGCCAAACCGGCGCGCAGCTCGGCAACCGACAGCGCGCTGCCGTCTTCTTCGGTTAAATACGCCACCAGCCGCTTGCCGCCATAGCCGTCGTCGCGGGCGACGACGACGGCTTCCCGCACGCCGGCATAAGCGCTCAGCCGGCTTTCAATCTCGCCTAGTTCGATGCGAAAGCCGCGAATCTTGACCTGGAAATCGTTTCGGCCCAGATAGTCGATCGTGCCGTCCGGCCGGTAACGCGCCAAATCGCCGGTTTTGTAGAGCCTGCTGCCGGCCGGGCCGTAGGGATTCGGGATGAATTTTTCCGCCGTCAGCTCAGGCCGGTTCAAGTAGCCGCGGCCCAAGCCGATGCCGCCGATATGCAGTTCGCCCAGCGTGCCGGCCAATACCGGGTTCAGTTGCCTGTCCAGAATGTAAAGCTGAATGTTGGAGATCGGCCGGCCTATCGGAATCGCGGTTTCAGCGCTGCCCGGCAAACAGGCCCAATAACTCACGTCGACCGACGCTTCGGTAGGACCGTAAAGGTTGTGCAGTTCGGCCGGGAGTTTTTGCAAAAAACGCTGGACCAGATCGGCCGGCAAGGCTTCACCGCTGCAAATCACCCGTTTTAATGAGGCACAGTTTTCCACGCCCGGCGTGTCGATAAAGATTTGCAGCATTGACGGCACGAAGTGAATCGTCGTGATTTGCTGTGCGGTAATGGTATCGATCAGCGCCAAGCTATCCTTGTGTTGTTCCGGTTTGGCCACAACCAGTTTCGCGCCGGTCATCAACGGCCAAAAAAACTCCCAGACCGACACATCGAAACTGTATGGGGTCTTTTGCAAGACCCTGTCTGTTCGATCCAACCCGTACTGTTCCTGCATCCATTGCAAGCGGTTCAGAATGCCTTGGTGCGGCACGCCGGCGCCTTTCGGTTGCCCGGTCGAACCGGAGGTATAGATGCAATAAGCCAGGTTTTCAGGCCCCAGCGGAACATCCGGATTGGCGTCACTGGCGCTTGCCACCTTATGCCATTCGCTATCCAGGCACAGAACAGTCGCCGTGGAAGCTTCGAGTTTTCCCCGGCAGGCTTCTTGGGCCAGCACTATCGGCGCATTGACATCGTGCAGCATAAAGTCCAGCCGGTCTTGCGGATAGCCCGGATCGAGCGGCACATACGCGCCGCCCGCTTTCAAAATGGCCAACAGGCCGATCACCATCTCCAGCGACCGCTCGACGCAGATGCCAACCAGCACATCGGGGCCGACTCCCTTGGATCGCAGGTAATGCGCCAGCCGGTTGGCTTTGGCGTTCAGTTCGGCATAACTTAAGACCTGTTTTTCAAAGCTTAGCGCAACCACGTCCGGCGTTTTTTCAACCTGAGCTTCGAACAGCTGATGAATAAACCGGTGTTTCGGATAATCCACTTCCGTCGCATTCCAATCGACCAGAATCTCCTTTTTATCCGAATCGCTCAGCAGCGGCAATTCCGATAACCGGGTTTGCGGTTGCCCGGCAAATGCTTTAAGCAGACGTTGCAACTGCTCCAGCATCCGTTTGATCGTTTCCGCTTCGAAGCGGTCTTCGGCGTAGGTGATGTCCAGATGCAGTTCCGTTCCGGGAAATGCGGACACGGTTAACGGGTAGTTGGTGTTGTCGAACACGTTGATTTCATCGACAGCCAAATCATCGGCATGTTCGGCCAATGCCTGATTGATCGGATAGTTCTCGAACACCAGCAAGCTTTCAAACAAGGCGGTGCCGCGCGGCAGTTCCGACCAACCTTGAATTTGCGTTAACGGCGTATATTCATAGCGGCGCATGTCCTGGTTTTGCGCAAACAGCGCTTGCAACCAATCGATTACGCTGCTGGCCGGCGTTATCTTGATCCGCAACGGCAGACTATTAATGAACAAACCGACCATGCTCTCGACGCCAATTAAATCGGCAGGACGCCCGGACACGGTAGTGCCGAAGACAATATCTTGCTCGCCGCTGTAACGGCTGAGCAACAAACCCCAGGCAGCTTGTACCAGCGTATTGACAGTCAGGTGGCGCTGCTTTGCGAAAACCAGCAATTCGTTGGTCTGTTCCGCCGATAAGGTCAGGCCGTGTTTGGCATAGTCGCTTACTTGATGTTGATTCTTGCTATCCGAGGTTTTATCGACAATTAAAGGTGTCGGAGCGGTAAAGCCGCTCAGCGCCGTGCGCCAGTAAGCTTCGGCATGTGCCATATCCTGGTTTTGCAACCAAGCGATATAGTCGCGGTAAGGGCGCACCGCCGGTAACGATGTTGCATCGCCGCGCCGTATCGCATCATACGCGGCAAACAGATCTTTTATCAGCAACGGCCCGCTCCAGCCGTCCAGCAATATGTGGTGGTAACTCCATAAAAAGTAATACGACCATTCCGAACATTGCACCAAGCTCAAACGCATCAACGGTGCACGGGTAAAGTCGAACCCGCTTGCCCGGTCGTCAGCCTGGAGCTGTTGCCAGCGTTGGGCTTGATCGGCTGCCGGGTAGGCTCGCCAATCGTATTCAGTAATCGGCAATTGCGCATGCTTGTGTACGATTTGCAGCGGTTGGTCCCGGTTCTCGAAATGGAACCGGGTCCGCAGAATCGGGTGATGCTCGACCAGTTGCTGCCAAACTTGCCTGAATGCCGGAAGGTCCAGCTCGCCCTGCAAGCGGCAAGCGGTCTGGATACAGTAAACACCGGCTTCGGCAGCATACAGGCTATGAAACATCAGGCCGTATTGCAGCGGCGCCAGCGGGTAAACATCCTCGATCTGCCGAGGCTGCAAGGCCATCGCGTCCAGCTCGGTTTGCGCCAGGGCAACCAACGCGAAATCCGCCGGAGTGTAGCTGCCGGAGTCGGGCAACAAGCAATGCGCCAGCAGCGCTTGCAGATGCTGCATATACTGCCCGGCTAGGGATTCAATAGTCGCCTTGCGATAGCGCTCGCGGCTGTAGCGCCAGCTTAGCTGCAACCGTCCGTCGTCAATACAGCCGATGATCGCCAGTTCGTGTGCACGCTTGCCGGCCGGATCGCAATTGTCGCCGGTTGCCTCAGTGGTCGGCGTGAACGGCGCATCGGCCGCCATGACGGTGTCAATTTGACCGAGATAATTAAAGATAATCTGCGCTTGAGGCTGGGCGGCCAGTTGCGCTTTTATCTCATCATCCGGCGACAGGTAGCGCAATAAGCCGTAGCCCATGCCTTTCATCGGAACGGCCCGTAGTTGCTCCTTGACCGATTTCAGCGCCTCGCCTACGGAGCAATTGTTGGGGAGGTTTAACAACGCCGGATAAACGGCGGTAAACCAGCCCACGGTGCGGGAAACATCGACATCGTCGGCGATGTCTTCGCGGCCGTGGCTTTCCAAATCGACCAATACCGATTCGCTGCGCATCCACTCGCACAGTGTCAGCGTCAGTGCGGTCAATAACAGTTCGTCTATTTTGGTCCGGTAAGCGCCTGGCGCGTCCTGTAGCAAGGCGCGGGTTTCGGCTTCGGTCAAGGTGACCATGACTTCGTCCTCCGTTGCGGACAGGTTGCTTCCATCGGACTCGTCTACCGGTAATGCCGAAACCCGATGCCAACCGGGCAACAGCTGTTCGTTGCCCGGCATGTGAGCATTCATATCGGGCATAAACGGCATGCCCGACCTACAGAACTGCCAATGTGCATTTAACCAATAGGCCGCATCAGCCTCGCCTGCCTGCTTGACGAGCCGTTCTGACCAGCATTTGAATGAGCTGGTTTTTGCCGGTAATGCCGGCGTCTGCCCTGACATCAGTTGCCGGCAAACGCTCGCTAAGTCTTCCAGCAAGATTCGCCAGGACACGCCATCCACGACTAGATGGTGGATTGCGATCAGCACACGGTCAGCCTGCCCTTCGCCCAGATCGAACCAGGCTGCACGCAATAAAGGGCCTTGGCTTAAATGCAGCTGTGCTTGCTGAATCGATGCCGCCGATACCAACATCTCTGCTTGCCATTCCGTGTGCATGTCGGCTAAATCGATGCGCTCGAAGACTTCCCGAGGCTCGTCTTCAAGCAAATATTGCCGCCATTCGCCGCCATCCTGATTAAACCGCATGCGCAATACATCATGGTGGTTCAGCAGGTGGTTCAGGGCCGCCTCGACAATGTCAGGCGTTAAGCCGGGCTTGGCTTCCAGCAACAAGGCCTGGTTCCAGTGCTGCGGCTTGCTCAGGTGCTGCTCGAAAAACCAGTGCTGGATCGGCGTCAACGGCACCTCGCCTAACACCGGGCCTTGTTCGGCGGATAGCTGTTGAATCTGCTCGGCGGCCACCGCCAGAGCGCTGAGTGTTTGATGCTGGAACAACTGTTTCGGCGTGATTGTGATACTGGCCTGCCGGGCGCGGCTGACGACCTGTATGCTCAGTATCGAGTCGCCACCCAGTTCGAAGAAATTATCTTGCCGCCCGACGCGCTCGACACCCAGCAACTCACGCCAAATAGCGGCCAAAATCCGTTCCACCGGCGTTTGCGGCTCCTGATACTGTTGCGCCGACAGCCCGCTCATATCCGGTTGCGGCAAGCGCTGGTGATCCAGTTTGCCGTTGGCGCCGAGCGGCAAGCTGTCCAGCAGCATCAGGGCGCTGGGGACCATATAGTCCGGCAGCGTTTCCTTGAGCCGGGCTTTGAGGTGGTCGAGGTCGGCGGCCTCCCCTTGCGCGGCAACCAGATAGGCCACCAGCCGTTTGTCGCCGGGCTGGTCTTCACGGGCAATGACCACCGCCTCGTTTATATCCGGCGCTTCCAGCAGCCTGGCCTCGATTTCGCCCAACTCGATCCGAAAGCCTCGGATTTTGACCTGGTGGTCGATCCGGCCCAAGAACTCGATGTGGCCGTCCTCGCGATAGCGCGCCAGATCGCCGGTTTTGTACAGCCGGCCGCCGTCGTTCAGGAACGGATCGGGGATGAACTTTTCCGCGGTCAGGCCGGGACGCTGCCAATAGCCGCGCACGATGCCTTCGCCGCCGATATGCAGCTCGCCCGCTACGCCGACCGGCACCGGATTGCCGGCGCGGTCCAGGATGTACAGCCGGACATTGCTGATGGGTTTGCCGATCGACAGCGGCCGGCCCAAGTCGTCCTGGCTTGCCCGGTAAACGCTGCTCCAGACCGTGGCTTCGGTCGGGCCGTATTCGTTGTAGAGCGGCACCTCCGGCAATACCGCAGAGTGGCGTTTGACGACTTCGGTTGAGCAGGTTTCGCCAGCGACAATGACCGTTTTCAGGGTTTGCAGCTCGGCGCCCGCTTGATCCAACAACAAACTGTAAAACGACGGCAAGGCCAGCAGGTGCGTTACACGATGCCTTACGATCAGCTCCGCCAAGGCCGCCGGATCTTTGGCGACATCGTCCTCCGGCAAGCATAGGCAACCGCCCTGCCCCAGCGTCCAGAACAAGCCGGCCACGGAACTGTCGAACGCGAACGACGACAGCAGCAAATAACAGCCGACCGGCTCTTGATAATAAGCGCCTCTGGCCCAGGTCGAGTGCATCAGGTTGCCGTGACCGACCACCACGCCTTTGGGCTGACCGGTCGAACCCGAAGTGTAAATGACATAAGCTGCATTATCGGCTTGTAAAGGTATCTCGGGATTATCGCTGCTGCAATTGGCGTAAGAGTCAACATCGTCTATGCACATCGTCGCCATATCACCGCAGTCGAGCTCAGACAACAACGCGGTACTGGTCAACAGCCACTTGCAACCGGCATCTCGCAGCAAATACGCTTGGCGATCTTTGGGATAGGCCGGATCGACCGGCACGTAAACCGCACCGGCCTTGAGGATTGCCAAGATCCCCACCACCATTTCCGAACTGCGGCCGATGCACAAGGCGACGCGCCGTTCAGCTCCTGCGCTTTGCGCCAATAGACAATGCGCCAAACGGTTGGCCTGCGCATTGAGCTCGGCATAGCTAAGACGCTGCTGCTGATAAACCAGAGCGACGCCTTGCGGTTGCTGCCGGGCAACGGCTTCGAAAACGCCATGTACTGTGCCGCGGCTCGGATAATCGTTGTCGGTTGAATTCCATTCAACCAACTGTTTGTACTCGAACAGGCTCAGTAACGGCAGTTTCGATAAGCGGCAGCCGGGATCGGCAAGTACGCCGTGCAGCAGGTGTTGATAATGCCCGATAAACCTTAAAACCGTGTCACGGGACAGCAAGTCGCTACGGTATTGGAACGAAGCGGCCAAACCCTGCTTGGTTTCCGCCATCAGCAAGGTCATATCGAATTGCACGGCTACATCGTCCAACGCATAACTTTCGACCGGCAAGCCGGGCCAATCCAGCGCGATGCCCGGCATGCCCAAAGCCAGTTCGCCTGCGTCGGATGCGCCGCCGCTCTGTAGCCCGAACCAGACGCTGTAAAACGCCGACGGCCCCTGCTCGCGCTCGGGCTGCAATTTTTCGACCAGCAGCGAAAGCGGATAATACTGGTGCGCCTGCGCATCCAGCACCGTGTTGTTGACCTGGGTCAGGTAATCGCTAAAACGCTGCTCGGCTGCCGGATGGGTTCGTAGCGCCACCGGGTTGACGAAATAACCGACGCTGTCTGAAAACGCCCGCTTCGGCCTGCCCAACGTCGGCGAACCGACGATGATGTCCTGCTGGCCGCTGTAGCGGTAAAGCAGGGTTTTGAACACGGTCAGCAACAGCGTGTATAAGGTCGTATGATGCTCGGAGGCCAATCGTTTCAGCTGTTGCAACGTATCCGGGCCAATATTCAGCGTTTCCGCGCGGCCCCGGCATGACGGCGAAGCGGCGGTTTGCCTCTCGGTGGGCAAAGCCAGTTTCGGCAGCTCGCCGGACAACTGCCGTTGCCAGTATTGCCAGTCCTGCTCAGCCTGTACGTCCGCCAGATAGGCCGATTGCCAAGCCACATAGTCGGCATAATTCGCCGCAGGCTTAGGCAAATCCTGGACCTGCCCTAGATAATATGCCTTGAATTCTTCCAACAGGATCGACAACGAGCGAAAATCGACGACGATGTGATGCGCGCAAAACGCCAGCACATGATCCTCATCGGCACAGCTGAACAGCGCGGCTCTCAGTAACGGCCCGCGCTCCAAATCGAACGGTTTGTTCATGAAAGCGGCGATAGTTTCATCTCGCTGCTGCTCGTCATCGCAAGTCACGCAGTCCAGTTGGGGCTGGAGCCCGGCAAGCTGGACACGCATTGTCCGGTGGTCGTGCCGGTCAAACCGGAAGCCGCTATGCAATTGCGCATGGCGCTTGAACAGCAGAGCCAATGCGCCCTGCAATTTCGTTTTATCAAGCTTGCCTTGGATGCGCATTGCAACCGGCATATTATACAGCGGGCTGTCTTTTTCTATCTGGCTAACGGCCCACAGCGCCTGTTGACCGAACGATAACGACTGCTCGTCGGTGGCCTCAACCGCCACCGGAGCGATTTGGGCTTGACCGGTCTTAGCCAGCTTCAACGCCTGTTCCGCGCACGCCGCCAAAGAATGATTGCCGAGCAACTGCACCAGCGGAAAATCGATAGCCAAAAACTCGTCGATAAAGTATTTCAGCTCCACCGCTTTCAGCGAATCCATGCCTAGACTCGGAAGCGATTGCGCCATATCGACAGCTTCGACGGCCAAGCCGCTCAGCACCGCCACCTTCTCGGCCAGGCATTGCGCCAATAAGCGCGCACCCTCGGCATCGGCAACCGACAGCAAGGCCTGCCGCAATAAAGTCCGCTCCAGGCTACTCGAAGGTTCAACCGTATCAGTTTGCGCTGGTTCTACGCCGCCTCCGCCGTTCAAGTCATCGACGGCGACCACCTTAAGTTGCTGCTGTTTGAAAGCCTGCCTACACGCCGAGCGCCTGACTTTGCCGCTACTGGTTTTTAAAATCGCCCCAGGCTTCAACAGCATCACGGTATCGGCCTGTATGCCGCATTCCTCGACCAGCCGGGTGCGTATCGCGGCAAATTCGGCCCGGTAATCGGACTGCCTTAAGCGGTTGCGTTTCAGTTCCGCCAGCACGACCAGTTTTTCGCCGTCGTCCCCGCTCACCGCAAAAGCAGCCGCACAGCCTGGATTTATCGCATCCGTCGCCGCTTCGATTGCATATTCCAGATCGTGGGGATAATAGTTGCGGCCGCGGATGATGATCAGGTCCTTCAGCCGTCCTGAAACGAATAATTCTCCGCCCTCGACAAAGCCCAAATCGCCGGTGCGCAGCCAGCGGTCTTGGTCGCCTGCATCGCCGATGAAAGCCTGTTCGGTAACCGACGGGTTCTGCCAATAGCCCAGGCTGATGCTGGGGCCGCCGAGTTGTATCTCACCGATTCGGTCGCCGCTGCACGGCTCGCCGGTTTCAGGGTCGACGATGCGAACCCGCTGCCCGGCGTCAACATAGATACCGCCGCAGCCAACCAACTGACGGGTCTCGTTGTCACCGTCCGTGGCCGGACGTACCTGGCCTTGTTCCAGCCCGGCCTTGTAAAAAGCCGCCACCGTGGGCTCGGTATTTTTATCGCCGCCGGTAGCCAGCAAGGTTGCTTCCGCCAAGCCGTAACAGGGATAAAAAGCTTTGTGGCTAAATCCGCAGGCTGCGAAAGCGTTAGTAAAGCGATCCAGGGTATCCGGGTTAATCGGTTCTGCGCCGTTGAACGCCAACTGCCAGCTGCCAAGATCCAAGCCCGCTTTTTCTTCGGCAGTGATTTTTCGCGCGCACAACTCGAACGCAAAATTCGGCCCACCGCTGGTGTGGGCGCGATAATCGCTGATAGCTTGCAACCAACGGACGGGTTTTTCCAGGAACGCCATCGGCGACATCAAAATAGCGCTGGCCCCGCAATACAGGGGCTGCATGACGTTGCCGATCAAGCCCATATCATGATAAAGCGGCAACCACCCGACCACCGTCGAATCGGCATTGTGGCCGAAGCGCCGCTTGATCAGCTGCTGATTTGCCATCAGGTTGCCGTGGCTGATCATCACGCCCTTGGCGTTACCGGTGGAACCCGAGGTGTATTGCAGGAAAGCCGGATCATGACTGTGCAGTGTCGGCATGCGCCATGCATTGGCATCGACGGTGGCTAGATTGTCGGTAATCAACCATCGATTATCTAACAAACCAACAACGCCGCCTGCGAATTGCCCCACCGCATTGGCGACGCTCTGCGTACTGAGTATCACGGCCGCCTGGCTGTCATCGATGATTGCCTGCAAACGCGGCATGTGTCGGCCATTGGTCGGCGGATACGCCGGCACCGCAATCGTGCCGGCGTAAAGACAGGCGAAAAACGCGACGATATAGTCCAATTCAGGAGGATAAAGCAGAATAGCGCGCTCGCCCTGTAAGTCCAGGGCCTGCAACCGTACAGCCAGTTGTCTAGCCTGTAAGTCAAGCTCGCCGTAAGTCAACGACCTGATTGGCTGCTCGCCGTTTTCCAAAAACGTATAGGCGGTGCGATGTGTTTGCAGCTCCGCCCGTAACTGTAATATTGCAATCAGGGATGAGGCGTCGTTGAACGGCGCATCCTGATTTACACCGTCAAAACCGTGTTGTTTGTTTGACATATCTGCTTACTCTCGTTGAATGAGTCGTCTGTTGAATTGCAGTTTTGTAAGGCTGAAATGCTACCTTGCGCTAGTTTGGGCGACCTTATCCTGGCCCATAGACCAGATAGTCGGCGGTAAGTTGGAAATCGGTCGGCACAGGAAATTGACCGAACGCTTTGAGCGGATAGGACCTTCCAACACAATCCGGCTGTTTTGCTCCAGCTTCGAGCAAAAGCAGAACCATAGCCGAATCGCTACAGGCACCTTCCCAGTTCAATGCCGCCCTAGCGTAATCGTAATCGTTCTTTTTCCTCAGGTCCCTGCTGCCTTTAATCAACACTTGCGCCCAATTAAAGTCATCTGCTTTCACGGCTTCGATCAATAGTGGTTCATTCATAAACCGCCCTTATAAGATATGGAAATATTAAAGAATTTCATGGCACGCCGACCCGGGGCCAAATTACTCCAGTACGAAGTTGACGATTGGTGGCCATCTTTTCCTCATGCTGCTTTCGATATAATCGATTTAGCTGAAACAGACACATGACATCGAAAAAAAACGGTTAAAAGCTGCTTTGGTCATTTCTTGCTGAAATTTGCAGCGGCAATAATGCCGTGCTGTATCATTTTATCGATGACCTGTTGCACATGGATATCCAGCTCCTCCGTGCCGGTATGTACGGTGAGCTCGCAGTTTTCGGGTGTTTCGTAAGGAGAAGTGATGCCTGTAAATTCCGCTAAATGCCCGGCCCGAGCTTTTTTGTAGAGACCTTTTACGTCTCGCGATTCGCAAATTTCTATAGGCGTGTCGCAGTAGATTTCGATAAAGTCGCCGTGTTCCACTATGCCGCGCACACGTTCACGGTCCGCACGATAAGGCGAGATAAAGGCCGTAAGCACAATGACACCAGCTTCCATAAAAATCTTGGCCATTTCACCGACACGGCGAATATTTTCCCGGCGATCCTTAGCTGAAAAGCCCAAATCGCCGCATAGACCATGGCGGACATTGTCACCATCCAGCACGAAGGTGCGACAACCGTGTCGATGCAATGTTTCTTCAACGGCATGGGCGAGCGTGGATTTGCCCGACCCGGATAATCCGGTAAACCATAAGATTGCGCCGCGATGGCCGTTTTGCGCTTCACGCCGTTCGCGGGTAACCGTGGCCCGGTGCCAGACGACGTTGGCCGAGACCGGTCGCAGTGTAGTCATGACGGTAACTGCACACGCAGCTGTTCGGCTTGCCAATTCATCTCCCCATGGTCACAAAGTTTGCGCCCGATTTTGCCTGTTTTCCTAGATTCGATCAGCTTTGGCTCATTCATAAACGGTTCCTTATCCGTATGCGAAAAACGCACTGCCAGACTGAGGCTAAATTGCTCTCAGCATTGAGAAGACGATTGACGGCAATCCTTTCCTCATAGCTGTTTTCGATGTAATCGTTTGAGCTGCGGCAGGCTCAAGACATGGGAAAAATGCCGGCTAAAAGCGTAGTCATTTGATAAGGGAGGTTAAAAAGCAATGAAGATCAGTTTCCAAAAACATACGGACGGACCACATTACTTGATCAAGGGGATGGTGACAAAACTGGCAAATAGCGAGCATGGCTTGCTACAGCAGTTTAATGAATGCCTGAAATTGGATAGCATTTTAAAGCTCAAATATCGCTTTCCCAGTTTTTTGCATTCGGTATGACATTGTTCTATTTTGGAGCACTTATGATCAAATGCCACCTATCTGAAATAATGGGAAAGAAAAAATTGAAGATTTCCGGTCTGGCTCGGGAAACAGGTTTACATCGCAATACAATTACACTGCTCTATAAAGAAGAGGCTGCTAGAGTTGAATTAGACGCAATGGAAAAGTTGTGTATTTACTTCGTTTGTTCAGTGGGGAGTTATTTGAATATGTCCCCGATGGGCCCAAAAACTAAATGAGAGCTAAGATCGAAAACTCTTTATGAGTATTAAGAGATCTTAAATGCGTGGCACATACAGGACACAGAGCCAAGTATGTGGTTTGGGAAGTGAAGCAAAATGGCGCGCCCGAGACGATTCGAACGTCCGACCACAGCCTTCGGAGGGCTGTACTCTATCCAGCTGAGCTACGGGCGCGTAGGGTGTATTCTAACCGATTGGCGCCGT